>Ga0209633_10000926_pt1 | contig 32150 bp, 25 predicted proteins | sample Cruoilmetagenom1_FD_187290 | JGI IMG/M metagenome (GOLD analysis project Ga0209633, IMG submission 187290) | Oil polluted marine microbial communities from Coal Oil Point, Santa Barbara, California, USA - Sample 1 (SPAdes) (version 2) | ecosystem: Environmental > Aquatic > Marine > Oil seeps ... | reverse complement strand
AACGATATAAAATCTTGGTAACATAATCACTTTCCTGCTGGGCCGTCGTCTAATGGTAGGACCCTGGCCTTTGACGCCAGTTGTAGAGGTTCGAATCCTCTCGGCCCAGCCACACATTCAGGTAGTTATTTACAAATAGAATTAGAACCCATTTGAATACTTCTTCCTTGATTTAATATCTTTACACAAACATTTTATAATATGAGTATGTCACCAATGCAGAAAAACAGTCTAAACCAATCACAGGAACACGCCGTAAGACATACGGGCGGCCCACTTCTTGTATTAGCTGGTGCAGGCTCTGGTAAGACAAGAATTATTACTGAGAGAATCGCACATCTTATTAGTGAGCAATATATTAGACCGTTTAATATACTAGCTGTAACTTTTACGAATAAAGCAGCCAATGAAATGAAGCAGAGGGTATCTAGTCTTGCCCCTGATGAGGCAAAGAATGTCTGGATTGGCACATTTCATTCAACCTGCCTTAGAATTCTTAAAAGAGATATTAACAAATTAGATGGATACAATCGGGATTTTATAATCTATGACGACGCTGATCAGATCAAACTTATCAAAGACTCTATGGGACGTCTCAATATAGGAGAAAAGTTGATAAGCCCTAAATCAGCCAGGGCTCAAATTGATGGTGCTAAAAATAAAGGAATTGGACCTCATGACCCTGAGTTAAATGAATATGATAAGAATGTTCAAAAGATCTATTCTTTGTATGAAGAAGAACTTAGAAAATCAAATGCCCTTGATTTCGGAGACCTTCTTCATCTGGCAGTAAAACTCTTTGAAAAAAAACCTGAAGTCTTGGATAGTTATCAAAACCAGTTTCAGCATATACTTGTAGATGAGTACCAGGACACCAATCATGTGCAATATAAAATTGTAGAAATGCTTTCCAGAAAACACAGGAATATTTTCGTCGTAGGTGACGACAATCAATCAATATATGGCTGGCGCGGGGCTGATATTAAAAACATTCTCAACTTTGAGAAAGATTTTTCAGACGCAAAAATCGTTAAGCTCGAACAAAACTACAGATCAACTAAGACCATTCTTGAAGCAGCAAATAAACTTATAACCCACAATAAAAACAGACACGAAAAAAACTTACATACCGAAAATGACAAAGGCGAATCAATAAATTACTACGAAGCCAGTGACGATAAAAACGAAGCAAAACATGTATCTTCGCATATATCTAAACTCAAAAAGACAGAGGATTATTCGTATAAAGATATCGCTATCTTCTTTAGAACAAATACACAGTCAAGGTTGATTGAAGAGGAATTGCTCCAAAAAAGCATTCCATACAAAATGGTAGGCGGTACTGAGTTTTATAAGAGAAAGGAAATAAAAGACATACTCGCTTTTCTTAAAGTTATAGTTAACCCCTTTGATGAAATTAGCCTAAAGCGAATAATAAATGTACCTCCTCGTGGAATTGGTAATGTAACTATTAGTACTATTGACCAGATAGCTCAGGAAAAGGGTATTTCATTTTATGAAGCTATCCAGATTGCGCCTAAGGAAAAAACGCTTTCCAGCAGTGTGCTGATAAAAATTGCGAGGCTAAACACACTCCTTAAAGAGCTAATAAAATTTCCTGAAAAGAACGATATAGTAGCCCTTATAGATCACGTGCTATATAAAACCAAATATCTGGACATGCTTGAGAAGGAAGAGGAAAGAAAAGAGAATATAGGCGAGATTTTAAACCTTGCTGTAGAATTCCAGAAAGAAAGAGAGGAGCCTACATTAAACGATTTCTTAGATAGTGTTTCTCTAGCAAGTGATCTCGATAACTACTCTGAAAATAGCGATCAGGTAACTCTCATGACTCTCCACTCAGCTAAGGGTTTAGAGTTCCCAGTGGTATTCATAGTCGGAATGGAAGAGAATTTGCTTCCCCATTTTAATTCCACTATGAACGGGCAGGTTGAGGAAGAGAGAAGACTGTTTTATGTCGGGATTACAAGGGCTAAAGAAAAACTATATCTCGCTGGAGCTGCAAGAAGAATGGTATTTGGAAAGCAGCAGGGCTCAATCCCGTCAAGGTTCATAGCCGAACTTCCTGGTGAACTGGTTAACGTTGAATCCGCTAAAGTTGAACAAAATTATAGTAGGCGAAGCACTGGAAAATCTCCAAGCAGAACTATTTCTACACATACCACGAAGTATAAGAATACAGGGCGCTACAGGGTGGGACAAAAAGTTATTCACTCGTCATTTGGAGAGGGGCAAATAAAGAAAGTAGAAGGCTCAGGAGACGATGCCAAAGTTACTGTATTTTTCCCCAGCGTCGGTGATAAAAAGATAATCGCAAGCTATCTTGAAAACTAGAACACATTTAAGACGAACAGCTTATTACTAATTTTTTACCCCAATCTGGTGATGGTGCGGCGTAATCCTGAAATTGAACCTGTTCACTAAAAGGCCCTCTAAGAATTCTATGTAGACGGTCAATCTCTGAATAATCTCCGTTATCAACTGCTTTTTTAATCGCATTTTCAGCTAGATAGTTTCTAAGTATAAATTTTGGATTTATTGAGTCCATTTCCTTTTTGCGAAGGCTATCATTGCTATTTTCAGCTACTAGTCGCAGTTTATATGAGGATAACCAGTTCGAAATAATAGCCCGATCTTCAAACATTGAAACAATTTCTAAGTTATCATCTGAACTATCGGAATTAACATTGCTCAATTTTCTAAATATTGTTGTATAATCAACTTTCTCGGAAATCAAATTATCTAGTAGTCTTTTTATTAAATCCACATCTTCCACCATTTGCTCTTTAAACCCAAGCTTATTGCCCATAATTTCAACATACGAATTTGAGTATATGTTCCTATAATCATCTAAGGAGTTTTGAGCCTGCTCACCATCTATTATTGAGCTCATAGCAACAGCGAATTTATTTAAATTCCAATGCGCAATCGAAGGCTGGTTTTGAAAAGAGTATCTTCCGAAATGATCTGAATGGTTTGGAATATATTCAGGATTATAATCCTCTATAAAGCCATATGGACCATAATCAATAGTAAGTCCAGTAATCGACATATTATCAGTATTCATAACCCCGTGAGTAAACCCAACCGCTTGCCACTGGGCTATCAGTTTTGCTGTTCTTTCAACAACCGCTGAGAATAACAGATTGTATTTGTCTTCCGATTCAAGAAACTCCGGGAAATGATGTGTAATTACATAGTCAGCAAGCAGTTTTACATAATCGGGTATGTCAGTATAATGAAAGGCCTCAAATGAACCGAAACGGACATGAGTCTCTGCCATCCTGATTATCATAGCTCCCGCTTCTGTAGTCTCTCGTTCTACTTTTTCATCGCTTCCAATAATACATAGCGCCCGTGTTGTCGGAATACCGAGACCATGCATTGCTTCGCTGCAGAGATATTCCCTTATGCAAGATCGCAACACCGCCCTGCCATCAAAAACCCTTGAGTACTTGGTTCTTCCTGAGCCTTTTAAATGCAGATCCCATGACTCTCCTTTATTATTTTTAACCTCTCCCAAGAGTATTGCCCTTCCGTCGCCTATGTCAGGATTGTATACACCGAACTGATGCCCGGTATAAGCCATTGCAAGTGGATCTGAGCCCGGAATTATCTTCTTTCCTGAAACGTAATCCGTGAAATCAGGATGCTCAGCTTCAAGTGGATCTAGATCAATTAGCTCTGCCGCATCTATATTGAACGCAACCAGATGGGGATTTCTGAAAGGAGTTGGTTTTACCAGATGATAAAAACCGTTTGGTAGAGTCCGATAAGTATTTTCAAACTTAAGATTGGTTAATTTTTTCATTTAGGATCTTAGTTGATAACATTCGATGCAATAAGATTATATAATTGACCCTTCATAGCAAACTATACTAAATAGTAGTATATTAGTTTTTTAAGAGCAGATTTAAACAGAACTTAAGAAATAATTATATGAAACACAGAAAGAATAAAATTAAACGTCAGCACGGGATTATTAAGGGTTTGAAGAAGTTTCTTGAACACAACGTTTCATCCTTAGACTCAGTTGAAGGAATTATCCCTGGTCGCATAAAAGTCGGAAAAACTCCCGGAGAGAACTTAGTAGTGAGCTACCAGTACAGCACTGTCAGTGGAGCAAAATTAATAGGAAGAAGCGGTACCTCTGTACAAGAAGTTTTTGTTATAACAAAAGATCCTGAAAAACTTAAAGATGTAATAGAAGAACACTATCCTGCTTAAAAAATTAGATAAATCTCACAGCCCGCTCACCCAACAGTTGTTCAACTTCAGTAATAAATCTATCTTCCACATCAACCCTGTAATCGCCAACCTCTACCACCAATTCACCGTCATCGGTATTTATATGCACATGAACCTCGCAGCTGCCAGGATATTTATCCAAAATATGTCTTAATTGCTCGAAGTTATCCTTGGTTGAGGAAGCTCTATCAAAATTGATATGCACTGTTGAGCCATTCCTCATACCCCTGAGTGATATAATATCAAGCGCTCTTAGTTTTACTCGGTCTTCGTTTGGTTCAGCCATGCCTTTTATAATAATAGGCTCTACCTTTTCCTCTAAAATTGTACGTGTTCTTCTTAACAATTTGTCAAAAATAACGACTTCTACAGAACCTTTCATATCTTCAAGAACCAGGTTAGCATAAATACCAGACCCACTTTTAGTATTTTTAATGACTAGAGATCTTACTACTCCTGCAATGCTAACTTCGCTTTTTTCTTTAATTTCTAAAAGCGCTTCGGTATCCATAATAGTGATTGCGTTATTCATTTCAGATGAGTATTTTGCCATTGGATGGCTTGTAACATAAAAACCGAGCACTTCCATTTCATTAGCTAGCACCTCCTTTTCATGCCACTTATCTACATCAGACAAAGTGGGCATTGTTACAGAATCGTTTAAAGCAAAAAGAGAATGCTGCCCATCTGCAGAACTTTTCTGCTTAATTGAGGTGTAGCTAAGTAGTATTTCAACCGATTCCATAAGACAAGCGCGGTGTTGGCCCAAAGAATCAAAAGCTCCGCTCTTAATTAGGCTCTCAAATGTCCTTCTGTTTAACTTCCTTGCTTCAACTCGCTCACACAAACTAAAAATTGTATCAAAATTTCCACCCTCTTCTCTTGCATCAATAATAGCTTGCACTGTGCTTCCACCAACATTCTTAATACCAGATAAGCCAAACCTTATTTTTCCGTTAGAAGCTGTAAAGCCGGCCATACTCTCGTTAACATCAGGAGCAAGCACAGGTATACCCATTTGCTTACATTCTGTAATGCTTGAAATAACTTTATCCGTATTGCCTGATTCAACCGAGAGAAGAGCTGCCATAAACTCAGCAGGAAAATGAGCTTTCAAGTATGCAGTTTGATAAGTTATTAGAGCATAGGCAGTGCTATGACTTTTATTAAATGAATACTCGGCAAATTTTTCCATTGTATCAAATAGCTCTTTTGCCTTCTTGTCGTTAATATCTTTTTTCTTAGCTCCTTTAAGGAACCTGTCTCTCTGGGCTTTCATTTCCTCAGGTTTCTTTTTACCCATGGCTCGTCTTAGAAGATCTGCTTCTCCCAGACTATAATCAGCCACCTCACTCGCTGTCTGCATTATCTGTTCCTGATAGACAAATAAACCGTAAGTATCTTTTAATATTTCTTTCAAATTAGGAAGCGGGAACTTTATTTTCTCTTTGCCGTGTTTTCGTTTAATAAAATCATCTACCATGCCGCTATCAAGCGGGCCTGGTCGATATAATGCAAGTAAAGCGATTAAGTCCTCAAATACTGTTGGATGAAGTTTAGTCAGAACATCCTTCATACCCGAGGACTCAATTTGAAATATCCCACGGGTACGTCCTGTGGAAAGAAGTTCATATACCTTCTTGTCATCTAAGGGAATTCTATCTATGCGTATCCATTTGTCCTCGTCATAATTATCTTTTATAAGTTTTAGGGCTTTATCAATTACTGTAAGTGTTTTTAAGCCTAAGAAATCAAACTTTACGAAACCCAACTCTTCAATTGAGTTCATATCAAACTGTGTGACTACTTCATTCTTTGAGCCTTTATATAGAGGTATGTGATCGGCAAGCGGCTCATTGGCTATTACAATTCCGGCAGCGTGAGTTGAAGAATGACGCACCATATTTTCAAGGGGTCTGGCTAACTCAATCATTTCCTGAAGCTGCGGGGAGCTCTTAATTAGGTCTTTCAATTCTTTGACCTCTTTAATAGATCTGTCTATGCTGAAGACCTTTCCTCTAAATGACGGGATTAGTTTAGAAACCCTATCTACATCTGCATAAGGAATCCCAAGTACACGGCCAACATCTTTAACAACTGCCTTTGCAGACATTGTTCCGAATGTACCTATTTGAGCAACTTTATCAGCTCCATATTTCTCAGTTACATACCTAATTACTTCGTCTCTTCCCTCTCCACAGAAGTCTATATCTATATCAGGCATGCTGATACGCTCAGGGTTTAGGAATCTCTCAAAAATAAGGTCGTATGGTAATGGATCCACTTCAGTTATGCCAAGAACATAGGCAACCAGACTACCTGCTGCGCTACCTCTGCCAGGACCAACGGGAATGCCGTTTGATTTGGCATAATTTATAAAGTCGGCAACAACAAGAAAATAGCCGGGAAATCCCATTTCTAGGATTATCTTGAGCTCCGTTTCCAACCTATCCGAATATTCCTCATATTTTTCTTCAGGTATTAGTCCTTCATTGATTTTTTCTTTTAATTTCTGCCTTGAAAGCTCAGATATAAATTCATCAAGCGATTGATCCCCTTTAACTTCATACTCGGGGAGTTTGTATCCAGTCTGTTCAAATTCGAAGTTGCACCGCTTGGCAACATCGCCGGTCCTCTGAATTGCGTCTTCAAACCCGTTAAGATCACCCAGCATTTCACCTTCTGACTTGAGATAATACTGGTCACCTTGAAATCTAAATCTGTTCTCTTCCTGTATGGAAGATCCTGTCTGTATACACAGAAGAGCATCGTGAGGCTTTGTATCCTCCTGCTTTAAGAAATGGCAATCATTTGTCGCAACAAGCGGTATCCCAAGTTTCTCGCCGATTTCCTTAACTTTTTTATTAACTCTTATTTGTTCTGGTAAACCTGTAGCCTGAACTTCAAGGTAATACCTGTCTCCAAATATCTCTCTATACATTGCAGCAATATCGAGCGCTGCCGTCATATCTTTGCTGAAAATCGCTTTAGATAATTCACTATTTAGACAACCGCTAAGTACTATCAGGCCTTCGTTATGTTTATCTAAGAGCTCGTGATCTACACGGGGTCTTCTGTAAAAACCGTCAAAGTAAGCTGCCGTAACAAGCCTTGAGAGATTTTGATAGCCCTTTTGATTCATTGAAAGTACAGTTAGGTGATGGGTTGTTCCCTCAGAAGCATTATCCGGGTTGATCTTGGGAGTTACATAAATTTCACACCCTATAATCGGTTTTATACCGGTTTCTTTGGCTTTTTTGTAAAAGTCATAAGCGCCAAAGAGGTTGCCGTGATCAGTTAGAGCAACAGCCTGCATTCCAAATTCCTTAGCTTGTGGAAAAAGGTCTTCGAATTTTATGGCGCCGTCTAGGAGTGAATATTGTGAGTGTAGGTGGAGATGAACAAATCCTTCTGACATTTTAACTATTATATCTAATAAGAATTAAGCTTAGCAAGTAAGAAAAAAACATCATATGATTTCCGATATTTACAACGCAAATTCTATAGGGTTCTAAAAAGGATTTATTAATAATAATATTTTGGCATGTTGAAAAGCATCGTCTTAAAAGTATATTTACCACTTAATTCATATTAAGTACTTTCTAAAGTACTTATGTTATTCTAACTACTCAAGTAAACAATTAAGCTCAACCGTCCTCGTTTGAGAGGAAGGAGGATTTATAAATAATGGAAGAAATATTTTCAATATTAAACAGCATTCCTAGTCCTTACTCTGACTTAGCAGCGGTTGCGGTCATTTTTATAATAATTGCGGCAATTTCATTCATCATTGTATTTCTATTTGGAGGAAAAGCTCCCGAGCAGGTTAAGGAAGTTGAAATTGAAGAGGATGTCTTAACTCCTGGTGAGCTGGAGCAAATTGTTCAGGACTTAGAAAGCACAGCTGTTATAGATGAGATACAAGAGGAAATTCAAGAAGCAACTGGACAAGTATTCCAGACACAAACTCCAGAAATAAGTGAAGATGTGTTAGAGGCTGAATCTATACCAGAGCAAGTAGAAACTATAGCTGAAGTTTTTGAGGAAGAACCTGAAGAAGAAATTGAGCCTATAGAAGTGGTTGATGAATCTAAAGAAGGCTTATTCGCCAGGCTTCGACAAGGTCTTTCCAAAACTCAGGCGGGACTTTTAGGCGGGTTGGGTGGAATAGTCTCAAAAAAGGAAATTGATGCTAACCTCTGGGATGAATTTGAAGAAACTCTAATAATGGCCGACCTAGGCGTTAACACGACTATGAAGCTCAGAGAAAACATAGAGACTAAGCTCTCAAAGCAATCTCTAAGCAGTCCGGAATCAATAACCGATACTCTCAAAGAGGAGATTTTAGAGATTCTAAAGACTGCCCAGGGAGCTCCTATTAATGCCGATGCTAGCCCTTTTGTAATAATGGTTACTGGGGTAAATGGTGTAGGCAAGACGACTACCATAGGGAAACTTGCAAATAAACTCAAGACTGAAGACAAAAAGGTTATGGTCGCGGCAGGGGATACATTCAGGGCTGCTGCAACTGAACAGCTTGAGGTATGGTCAAAAAGGGTTGGTACAGATTTTCTTAAAGGTCAAAGTGGCGGAGACCCTTCATCGGTTGCATTTGACGCTGTTAAAGCAGCACAAGCGCGCGGGACCGATATCCTAATAATCGATACAGCTGGAAGACTGCATACCAAGGTAAACCTAATGGACGAGCTTACAAAAATGAAACGTATTGTTGGCCGTGAACTGCAAGGTGCGCCGCATGAAACCCTTTTGGTGTTAGATGCAACAACAGGACAAAATGCGATTCAGCAAGCCAAACTCTTTAATGAGGCTATTGAAGTAACAGGAATAGTACTCACGAAGCTAGACGGGACTGCTAAAGGCGGTGTTATAATTGCTATCGCCGATGAACTCAATATTCCGGTTAAATACATAGGAATTGGTGAAAGCCTGGGCGATCTTAGAGAATTTAATGCAGAAGAATTCGTTGAGGCTTTATTTTATTCCGGAGACGAAACTGTTCATTGATCTCACTTTATAAATTTATGCATATAAATCCATAAATATAGTATTTGAAATCAAAGACAATGGATAAGAACACTAAATATATGTCCCTTGCTTTAAAGCTAGCAAAAAAAGCAGAGGGCATGACAAGCCCAAATCCTATGGTTGGTGCAGTGCTTGTTAAAAAAGACAGGATTATAGGGCGCGGCTATCATAAAAAAGCAGGACTGCCTCATGCAGAGATTGAAGCATTTAACGATGCTGTAAAAAAGAAAAAATCTATCAATGGCGCGACCCTCTATGTAACACTTGAGCCCTGTTGTCACACAAAGAAAAGAACCCCCCCTTGCGTTAGAGCAATTATCGAAAGGAAGGTATCAAAAGTTTATGTCGCCATGCTCGATCCAAATCCCAAAGTTTCAGGCAATGGGGTTAGAATGCTTAGAAAAAATGGGATTGAGGTTGAAGTTGGAATACTTCAGGATCAAGCGAAAGTATTAAATGAGGCTTTTACCAAATACATAACTACCGGAAAACCGTTTGTAATCTTGAAACTTGCTGCAACAATGGACGGCAAAATCGCTGCATACACAGGCGATTCTAAGTGGATTGGGAGCCCAACTCAGAGAAAATATGCACATTTACTAAGAAATAAAGTGGACGGGATTATGGTAGGAATTGGGACTGTTCTCAAAGACAATCCTAGCTTAAACGTAAGGCTTGGAAATAAGAGAACAGCCGACCCTCTGCCTATAGTCTTAGATCGTAAGTTAAGAATTCCAATGGAATCTAATCTTTTAAACATCCATGAAAGTTCAATAATAGCGACATCAGATCAATCAAAACCAAGAAAGGCCGAGAGATTACAGAATCTGGGAGCAACTATTCTACATATCAAAAAGGATAAAAGTGGGCTTCTTAACTTGAAAGAATTATCAAGAGAGTTAGGAAAACATGAGATCATGAGTGTATTAATAGAAGGTGGTAGCAAGGTGGCAGCTTCAGCATTGAAAAGCGGTATAGTAGATAAAGTCGTCTTCTTCTATTCACCTAAAATTGTAGGATCTGAAGGTATTAGCATGATAGGTGAGCTTGGAATCTCGACTATTAAGAAATCATTAGAAATAAAGAATACTAAGATAAAAAGAATAAATGATGAAATTATGATTGAGGGTTATTTATAGCTCTTTCTTCAGCAGAAACCCTATTACATGTTACAATCCTCTATATCTTATGGGTAACAAGAAACAAAAAAGAGCAGGCCTTTTTGGAGGAACATTCGATCCAATTCATTTTGGACACCTTCGAGCTGCTGAAGAAATTAAACAAATACTCGAGCTCGATAAAGTTTATTTTATTCCATCCGCAATTCCACCTCATAAAGTAGACTCTAAGATAACTCATTCTTCAAAGCGGTTAAAAATGTTAAAACTGGCTATAGAAGGAAATGCATATTTTGATATCTCGGAATTTGAGCTGAAATCCGACACCCCTTCATACACAGTAAAGACTCTTGAGTACTTTAACAACATAGAACCTGATCAGGAATTGTATTTTATCGTGGGGAACGAACAGTTTAACTATATAGAGAGCTGGAAGGATTATAAGCGACTGTTTGAATTGACTAATTTTGCTGTCATTACAAGACCTGGGTTTTCAAAACCCAATTCAACCAAAGTCCCACTTGCGCTTAAAGATGATTTTCGATATGATAATAGTATAGAAAACGTGATTTCATATACTAACAAAACAAAGGATATTGTATTTATAGAAATTAAAGGAATAGAGATTTCTTCAACTGATATAAGAAACTTTGTTAAATCAAAAAAATCCATAAAATATCTTGTCCCAGATAAAGTACAAAATTTTATATTATCGGAAAAACTGTATGCTTAGGAGGCACCTAAATAGACTCTAAAAATAAGGCTATATCAGTTGCTCATGCAGCTTGGGAAAAGCAAGCTATAAACCCTATTTTACTTGAAGTAAAATCTACTAGCGATGTTACTGATTACTTCCTAGTATGCAGTGCCAATTCTGACCGCGGCGTAAAAACTATAGTTGAAAACATAGAACGGAAGCTAAAAGAAACAGGCGAAAAAGTGATCGGCATTGAAGGTTACAAAGACGGAAAATGGGTTCTTGTAGATTCAGCAGATGTAGTCGCGCACGTATTTTACGAACCGCTTAGAGAGTTTTATAATTTGGAGAGTTTATGGATAGATGCACCAAGGTTAGATCTGGATTTTGATGATAGCCCCACTCCTATTAATCCGAAACCTTCCCAAGAAATATACAGATAGGTTTTAATAGGCTACCTATTTAAATCATATCAAGATGACTATTGCAAATCCAGGAATATCAGACATAATCAAATGTTTACGGCAACTTACTGACCTTCTTTCATACCACGCCTTCTAATAAAAGCAGGTATTTCAAATTCATCGTCACTAACTTCAGGTGGGAGCTGTGTAACGACTTGCTGCAGCTTTTCTGCTTTAGCTGAATTTATCCCGGTCGCAATTACAGTAAGCTGTACAGCTTCTTTAAAATCATGATTGAAAACTAATCCGAAAATCAAATTCACATCTTGATGCGCTCTTTCTTTAATGTAACTACATGCTTCGTTTAGCTCTTCAATGCCAAAATCTGGTGAAGCAGTAACGTTAAGCAAAATACCGGTAGCGCCGTCAATCGATATATCCTCAAGAAGCGGACTCGTAATAGCAGATTCTGCAGCTTCTATAGCCCTGTTAGGTCCTTCAGCATAACCTGCGCCCATAAGCGCTTTACCACCGTTTTCACCCATAATACTTTTAACATCAGCAAAATCGACATTTATATAACCAGTTCCGGTTATTATGTCTGAGATCCCACGAACTGCCTGATGAAGAACTTCATCCGCTTTTTTAAAAGCATCAAGAACGCTTACTTTGTGAACCTCAGCGAGCCTATCATTTGGAATGACAATTAGTGTATCAACTTCTCCATCCATATTGCTAATACCATCTATTGCCTGTTTATTTCTTTTTGGACCTTCGAACCCAAAAGGTTTTGTTACAACTCCAATTGTTAAAGCTCCAATTTCTTTAGCAGCTTGTGCAATTATTGGAGATGCGCCAGTCCCAGTACCACCACCCATACCGGCAGTGATAAAGACCATATCAGCTCCATCTAGGGCTTCGGCAATCTTTGCCTGATCTTCAATTGCAGCCTCTCTACCCAATTTTGGGTTTCCACCTGATCCTAAACCTTTGGTTGTTCTAGTGCCAATCTGTAGTTTTATAGAAGCAAGAGATTTTCTGAGGTCTTGCGCATCTGTATTAGCAACTACAAACTCAACGCCGTGAAGACCTCTTTCTATCATAGCGTTAACAGCATTGCCCCCGGCGCCGCCAGCTCCTACGACTTTAATTTTTGCTTTTTGTTCCACATTTGTATCTTCAAGTTCAAATTTGGCCATAACCTATCATCCTCCTGCAGTATATATTATTTCATTGTAACCTAAAAAAACTCTTCAAACCAGTGTTTCATGCTATCAAATATCTTTTTAAATACATTTTCGTCTCGAATCCGGAGTTTTTTATCCCCTGTATACCCAGCTCCGTAAAGAACCAAGCCAACTCCGGTCGAATAAACGGGGTTAGCAATTATGTCAGTTAAACCGCCCACTGCGGTTGGAATACCCATTCTGACAGGCATTTCAAGTACACGCTCTGCAAGCTCAACTGTACCATTCATAATAACACTACCGCCGGTTATAACAACACCAGCAGGGACTAATTCTTCATAACCTGATTTTTGAATTTCACTTTTAGCAAGGGCAAATATTTCTTCCATCCTAGGCTCAATAACCATCGCAAGGTCTTTTCTAGATACTTTTCTAAAATGTTTACCACCTACGCTGGGTACCTCTATCTCTTCTTCTGGAGAAACGAGTTCAGCTAAGGCTGTACCGTGTTTTTCTTTTACTTTCCTTGCTTCAGCTAATGGAGTTGATAAACCTAAAGCTATGTCCCTGTCTATATTATCACCCCCGAGGGTTACATTTTCGGTATACCTTATGCTGCCGCCCACAAAAACTGCTATATCAGTGGTCCCACCGCCACAGTCAATAAGAACAACTCCTATTTCTTTCTCATCCTCAGTCAGAACCGCTTCACTCGATGCCAGTTGTTCAAGTACAACATCAGCAACATCCATTCCAGCCCCATGTATGCACTTTACTAAGTTCTGCGCTGCAGTGACCTGCCCTGTAACTATATGGACTTTTGTTTCTAATTTGATTCCGTAGATTCCAACCGGATCTTTTATTCCAGCTTGACCGTCTACAATATATTCTTGGGGTATAACATGGATTATTTCTCTGTCGGCAGGAATTAAAACGGCGTTAGCTGACTCTATGACTCTGTCTAAATCACGCCTAGCTACTTCGCGCTCCCTTATAGTGATCATCCCGTGGCCGCTTATGCCTTTGATGTGACCACCCGCTATACCCACAAAAACGGTTCTGATTTCACAACCCGCCATATGTTCCGCTTCTTCTACAGCATTTTTGACTGATTGGATAGTGTTTTCAATATTGACTACAACCCCTCTTTTGAGACCAAATGAGGGGTATATCCCCACACCAATAATCTCGACTTCTTCAGTTTGAGGATTCAACTCTCCAACCATGGCGCAAATCTTCGTTGTGCCAATATCCAACCCTATTATTAAGTTTTGCTCTTTACCCATCTTCTTCGGTATCTGTCTTTACTACAGGCAAATCAAAGTTAACCACACCCATATTATCCAAGCTAATATTTATATATTTTTCCTCAATACCCATCATTTTGGCATGAGTAATTATTTTTTCGACCTTCCGCCACTTACTGACAATATTTTTCGTATCAAATTCGATACGCTTTTTATCAATTGTAAATAAGTTAATTCCGTATATTGAATTAAGATGGACTTCAGAAATTTTGTCCCAGTTAAGAACCTTGCTTCCTGAAGATAACTCCAATAATTGTAATGCCTCTTTTACAAGATCCGGATCATTTATACCTTCGCCTATCAGAACAGGAAAATCAAGACCTTCATCAAAATTTGCAGGACCAAGACGCTTTCCTTCTTTACTTATATAATAAAGCTTTCCATTTTCATCAAACAAGAGACAGTACGATTCTTCCTCTTTTATTTCAATATTAACTTTCTTGGGGAATTCTTTTGTTACAGATACCCTCTGAACCCATGGGTTCTTAAGTATGTATTCTTCGACTGAGTTTTCAAAAAAGAAAATGCTGCTCTCTCCCTGCCTAAGTCCAGATCTTTTCAGAATTTCCTTCTCTTTTATTCTGGTATTTCCTGTAATATTAATTTCCTGGACCGTGAATATTCCAAGGTGAAGAGTGATGTAGGCTGATGCTATCAAGACTATCAGCAGTAAGAATGCTGAGAAAATTTTTATATATTTGAGATATGGAAAATTACTCTCTTCTTTCTTTTGCTCGCTCACTTTTCTTTGTTTCCTATAACTCTTACTTCTGTCTCGAGTTTAATTCCCCTTTTTGAAAGTGCCTCATTCTTTGCTTTCTCTATAAGCTCTAAAACATCGCTAGCCTTTGCATTACCTGTATTGACAATGAAGTTTGCGTGGAGATCTGAGAACTGAGCGCCGCCAATACTAAATCCTTTTAAACCCAGTTCTTCAATTAACTGACCAGCTGCGATGTCAGATGGATTTTTAAAAATAGAGCCAGTATTTGACATTTTTATAGGCTGAGTTGAATTTCTTTTTATCATATATTCTTTTACATTTTGCTCACTTCTATTACAGTCCCCATGTTTTAATTTAAATAGGGCTTTTGTAACTACACTCCCTACTGGTAAATTACTTTTACGATACTCAAAATCTATCTCACTTCTTTTTATAGGGATTTCTTTGCCATCTATCCATATCCAAACTGTATCAACAACGTCTTTGATTTCTCCCTCATTTGCACCTGCATTCATAAATATTCCACCACCAACAGTGCCTGGAATACCCGCTGCAAATTCAAACCCAGTGAGCCCCGCTTTGATTGTTTTATTTAATATCGTACCAAGTATGACACCTGATTCAGCCAGTACTTTAGTTCCCTCAACAATCTCAATTTTTTTCAGTTTTTTAGTTGATAGAACAACTCCTGTAATACCTTTATCGTAGACTATTGTATTAGAGCCTTCCCCTAATACAACCCACGGAACATTTGAAGTAGACAACAAAGCAAGAAGCTCAATGAATTCATTGTTATTATTAGGTTCGACTACAACATCCGCCTTGCCGCCAACTCTGAGCCAAGTATATTTTTTCATTGGATATTGGCAGTTTACATTACACCCGATATTCTCAATTTCTCTAATCAAATCTTTCACTTAAGTCCCTCAACTATCTTTTCTCCAAATGCCCAAACATTTCCTGCGCCAAGCGTTAAAACGACGTCATCTTGTCTCAGTTCGTCCAGTACAGTTGAGACCATATCATCACCATTTAGGTATTGAACACTATTGTGTCCTTTTTCCTTAACGGACTGAAAAAGGTTTTCTGAGGTTATTCCATCTATAGGATCTTCTCCAGCTGCATATATATCCATTATATAGAGCATATCTGCGTGCTTAAGAGCCTGCACAAATTCATCGAATAGTAATTTAGTTCTGCTATATCTATGGGGCTGAAATATTACAACCACTCGACCATCATGAGATTCTTTTACTGCACTAAGCGTGACCTCAATCTCTTTAGGGTGGTGCGCATAATCGTCAATAACCGTTACACCCCTTCCCTCTCCTTTAACCTGCAATCTTCTATCGATACCCCTAAATTCAGATAAACCTTTGCTTGTATCCTCAAAACTCATCCCGAGTTCCATACCTACGGCAATAGCCGCGAGCGCATTCTGAGCGTTATGCCTGCCCGGGACGTGTAAAGTCACAGATCCTAGGTGAGTGTCTTTGAATAGGACATTGAATCTAGTTTCAAAACCTGAAATTGTAACTTCTTCAGCCCTTAATTCTGCTTCTTTATCAAAACCATAGGTTAAAAATCTTTTTTTAAAATCTCTAGAAAGCTCTTTAGTCTTTGGACAGTCAACGCACAGTACTGAGAGCCCATAAAAAGGTATTTTATTTATAAAAGATGAGAATGCGGCTTCAAGTTCAGCCATATCTTTATAATAATCCATATGCTCTTCATCTATATTTGTTAAGACAGAAATTACAGGGGAGAGTCTCAAAAACGAACCATCACTCTCGTCAGCTTCAACGACCATGAAGTCGCCCCTTCCAAGACGTGCATTGGTCCCCATGGACTTGACTTTACCACCAACTACAATTGTTGGATCTAATTGTCCATAAGAAAGTACTGCAGCAACCATAGACGTAGTAGTTGTTTTTCCGTGGCTTCCTGCAACGGCTATACCGTAACGAAGCCTCATAAGCTCAGCCAACATTTCTGCCCGAGGTATAACAGGAATGTTAATTTCATTGGCTCGTAACACTTCAGGGTTATCAGCGCGTATAGCAGAGGATATAACCACAACTCCAGAGCCTTCTACATTTTCTGCGCTGTGTCCTATAGAGATATTGGCGCCCAAGTCTTTAAGTCTTTTTACAGTGGATGATTGTCCTATATCTGAGCCACTAATTTCATATCCCATATTGAGCAATACCTCAGCGATACCACTCATCCCAATACCGCCTATACCAACAAAATGAATCCGCTTAATCTTTCCGTACACTAGTTCTCTCCAGCTAATTTATATAGTTCGTCTACTATCACCTTTGAAGCCTCGGGCTTACCTAACTTTCTTGCATTGGCAGACATCATATTTAGTTTGTCTTTGTCTAATAGCTTGGTCAATGTATGAGCTAACTTTTCTGGTGTTGCGTCTTTATCTTCAATAAGTACAGATGCTCCTTCGTCTTCCAGAATTTTCGCATTTTCAAGCTGGTGATTATGCGCAGCATAAGGAAAAGGAACAAGTATTGAGGGTTTCCCAAGCGCTGTTATCTCAGCAATTGTTCCGGCTCCGGCTCTTGCTATAACTAAATCTGATTTGCCATATGCGCCCGCCATATTATCTATAAATGGTAGGACATCTGCATGAACCCCATTATCACTATATAAAGCCTTCACATAGTCGAAGTCTTTTTTGCCAGTTTGATGAATAATAGAAATATTACTGTGCTCTATTGTAGAAAAAGCCTCAGGGACAGCTCTATTTAGAGAATAAGCTCCCTGACTTCCGCCAAAAATTAGGACAGTGATAAAATCAGAATTTCGAGCATTGCTAGAAATTTCAAGGATGTTTTTTCTGATCGGGTTACCTGTTATAAGGACTTTCTTTGATGGGAAATACTGAACACTTGAATCAAACGAAGCAAAAATTTTCTTAACGACTTTTCCAAGGATACGGTTTGTCACTCCTGGAATGGTGTTTTGCTCGCATATTGCAGTTGGAAGTCTCAGCATTACAGCAGCTAGAAGCAAAGGTCCCGAAACATACCCTCCCACTCCTAAAGCAACATCAGGTTTAAACTTTTTTATAATTGATATTGAATCCAGTAAACCTTTTAAGGCATAAAAAGAAGCAATTAAAGTTCTAAATAAACCTCGTCCCACAAAACCTCTTGAGCTAATATGCTTTATTTGATAACCGTTTTTTTTAAGTAATTCGTTCTCCATACCTTTTTGGGTACCCACAAAAAGGATTTCGTCACTGTTATTTTTTTCTGAGATCTCATCGGCTATCGATATTGCGGGAAAAACATGTCCGCCAGTACCGCCGCCAGCAATTATTATCCTCATTTTATTCCCGATCTAGAAACATTGAGTATTACTCCCACTGCAGTCAAACTTGTTATCAAAGAGGTGCCGCCATAACTGATAAAAGGTAGTGTAAGACCTTTTGTAGGGAATAGACCTACTGCAACTGCCATGTTCATTCCAGCTTGAAGAGCGATTAGCACAACACAACCAAAAACCAAATAACATCCGAATAAATCAGGAGCTCTAAGCGATACGCGCAGACTCCTAACCAATAAAACGACAAAACCTAATATTACTAATAGTACTCCAATAAAACCAAGCTCCTCTCCAATTATTGAGAAAATGAAATCGGTATGGGCCTGGGGTAAGAAAAATAGCTTTTGCGAGCTGTCTCCCAAACCTGTACCGTATATCCCTCCCAAGGCAAATGCTATAAATGACTGGATAGATTGATATCCAGCGCCAAGAGGATCTTGCCACGGATCCAGATATGCAGTTATACGTCTCATTCTGTATCCTTTAGTTAGAACAGCCGCACATAGTAAAGCAACTGAAATTAGACCTAACGGGACCAGATACCTAATTCTTACTTCTCCTATAAACATCATAGCAAAGAGAACTGCAATCATTGTTGTCGCAGTGCCAAAATCCGGCTCAAGTAGAACCAGAATCACGTATATACCTGCTACTAGAATATGAGATGCAAATCCTACTACAAAACTGTCTACCTTATCCCTTTTTTTGGTGAGTGAGTGCGCTAGATATAAGACTAATAGATATTTTGCAATCTCTGAGGGCTGGAAGCTAAAAACTCCAAGATCTATCCACCTTCTCGCTCCCCCAACATCTTTACCAATTACAAGAACAGCTATAAGTAAAGCAATTCCTAGAATGTAAGCCGGATACACCAGTTTTCTAAAAACTCTATAATCAACACTCATTACTGCAAACATGCCTAACAGACCTAATGCTAGATACATTGCGTGACGTTTGAGGTAATAGTTCGGGTCTCCGAAGTTCTCCATAGAGTAGACAGAGCTAGTGCTGTATACCATCAACACTCCAATCGCAGTTAGAAAAACTGCAGAGAGGATGACGCCAATATCATAATTCCTACCTTTTGCGGGTTCAAAGATTTTCAACAATTTGTTTAAATTTCATCCCCCTATCTTCGTACGAATTAAACATATCAAAACTAGAGCAAGCTGGTGAAAATAACACATTATCTTCTGGTTTAATATTTTGAAATGTGATGTCTAAAGCCTCTTTCAAGGTATCAGCCAATTCACTTGGAACACTATCTCCAAGCTCTTCTTTCATTTTTAACTTTGACTCTCCGATGAGAACCATAAGTCTTACTTTCTCTTTAACTAACTTTTTAAGGGGCTTGAAACTGACTCCCTTATCCTTTCCTCCGGCGATTAGAATAATAGGTTGAGGAAGACTCTCTAAAGCTCTTGCAGTAGCAGCGGGGCTTGTCGATTTTGAATCATTATAAACTTTTGCGCCGAATAGTTTCCCGACGTATTCATTTCTATGCTCTAATGGTTCAAAACTGTTTATCTCCTCTTGGATCAACACCGGGTCGCAGCCTAAAATAACAGTGCCTGCTATTGCGGCCATTATATTCTCTATATTGTGTAAGCCTAGAAGTTTAATAGAACCTATATCATAATTATATTCTCTGAACGTTATTTCTGAACCGTTATAACTCACGCCGTCTGCAGCATTATCTTTACTAAATGGTACTTTTTGTGAATTCACCTTCGGTAAATACCCCTTAATCGCTTCATCCTCCTTGTTATAGACAAACCAGTCTTCTGCTGTTTGATTTGAATAAATTTTCATCTTAGATTCCACATATTCATCAAATGATTCGTGATGGTCAAGATGATTGGGGGTGATATTTAGCACTAGAGCTATATAAGGTCTAAAGTTCTTTATACCCTGGAGCTGAAAACTACTTAGCTCAAGTACAAGAACGTCGAACTTGTCTGACTCCTCGGCAATCTGAATAAGCGGAGTGCCGATATTTGCCCCCAGAAAAACTCTCTTTCCATTTCTCTCAAGTATTCGCGCAATCAGAGTAGATGTCGTGGTTTTACCATTTGATCCTGTGATTGCTATTATAGGGGTATCAATAAAACGCCATGCAAGCTCAAGTTCGCTTATTACTTCTATTGCCTCAGCCATTGCTTTCTTTACCTGAGGAATTCCAAACGGAACTCCGGGGCTAAGCACTATTGTTTCAGCCCAAAGAAAGGTCTCATCCGTATGACTTCCTGACTCTACTTCTACCCCTCTTGATTCGAGCTCATTCACAATTGCTTGTATTTTAGAGATTGGAGAGTTATCGCTAACCCTCACCTGAGCTCCTTTGTTGAGCAAGAAGTTAACAGTATCCCGACCTGTTTTTCCAAGCCCGACTACAAGTGTTTTTCGATCTTTTAGTTCCATTTATCTATCTAAAACATAATCCCCAATAAGCGTTAAAATGAAAAGATCTACTCCTACCTAAGCTTGAGAGTAGATAAAGCAAATAGGGCTAGTACTAAAGATATAATCCAGAACCTAATAACAACTTTAGATTCAGACCACCCACTTAATTCAAAATGATGATGTAGAGGCGCCATTTTAAAAACTCTTTTACCTGTGAGCTTAAACGAGAAGACTTGAATAATTACCGAAAGCGCCTCTGCAACAAAAAGCCCTCCCACTATAACGAGCAATAGTTCCTGTTTGATAATTAGTGCAACCGAACCAATGGATGCACCTAGCGCAAGAGAGCCGACATCGCCCATAAAGACCTGTGCAGGGTGAGAATTGTACCAGAGAAATCCAAGGCATGCTCCGCCCACTGCGGCGAGATAAACGGCAAGCTCTCCTCCTTGCGGGATATATGGAATCTGAAGATAACTTGAGAATTCCTGGTGTCCGGAGAGATAGGCAAAAACAATATATGTTGCTGTGGCTACTAATATAGATCCAATTGCAAGACCGTCCAAACCATCTGTTAGATTCACAGAGTTTGAAGCCCCTACAACAACCAATACTCCAAAAGGTATATAGAACCAACTGAGATTTAATACTGCGTTTTTAAAAAATGGGATAATTACGGATGTATAGGAATATTTCGTTGCCTCACTTCCGCTAACGACCATGCTAAATCCATTAATTTCACTTAATATCAAAGCAACAAAAAGAGTTCCAAATACTATTTGTAAAAGGAATTTTAATCTTGCGCTCATCCCTTTGCCTTTTGAGTATTTGAGCCAGTCATCAAGAAAACCAATAAGCGCATAACTAAAAGTAAAGAGAAGCACAGTCCACATGACCTGGCTTGTAAGATCTACCCATAGAATTGTAGATATAGCTATCGCTATGACTATAAAAGCACCTCCCATAGTAGGAGTGCCCGCTTTAGTTTTGTGACTTTCAGGACCGTCGCCACGAATATTTTCTCTAAACTGTCTACTAGCGAGGAATCTAATAAAATATCCGCCTAGAATAATGCTTATGAGAAATGCAGTTACACCTGCCCCGAACGAACGGAAAGTTATATACCTGAAGACATTAAATATAATGAAATCCTCTTTAAGAAGATAAAGAAGATGAAACATTTTCCATTACTCCTTTAATAATGCTTTGATTACCAGCTCCATTCTAGAACCTCGAGAGCCTTTTACCAATACAAGGTCTTCCGGTTTAGCTAAATCAATTAACATTTTTGCTGCCTCTTCATGCGTAGTCGCTAGTAAGCCGCTAGCCGAATTGTTGCAGCCCTCCAAAATCTTGGGCGCAAACTTACCGAATACAATAACCCCATCTACCCCACTTGAGGATAAGTATTTGCCGATTCCCAAATGCTCATGCTCACTTCCATCTCCAAGCTCGAGCATGTCCCCCAATACGGCTATTCCTTTTCCCTCTCCTTTCAACCTAACAAGTTCATCAATAGCCCGTTTCATCGAATCCGGATTGGAGTTGTAAGCATCATTAATTATTTTGAAACCATAAGGGGTATCTAGAACTTCAAGCCGCATATGGGTTGGTGTATAGCTTGTGAGTCCTTCCTGTATCTGAGTAATATCACAGCCTAAGGACTGAGCAATGCCTGCTGCGCAAAGAGCATTCATTACATTATGAAGCCCAATCCCTTTTATAGATACCGGGAATTCTTTACCTGAAATATTCATTTTGAATTTTATATTTGAGAGATCATTAGATTCTATACTGTGCGCTGAAATCATTGCATCTTTTGAATTGATTCCATAAGTAATTTTTTGACAATTAAGTGTACTTGAAATTCTTTCTACTCTCGGATCGTCAATATTCACAACAAAAATATTGTCCTCATTAAAATTATGTACAAGCTCCCCTTTAGCCTTCGCTACTCCGTCCAGCCCCCCCAGTTTCTCAAGGTGAGCATGGCCTATGTTAGTTATTGCTCCAATGTCAGGGCGCGCAATTTCTGAGAGCCTCTCAAGCTCTCCAAAATCATTCATCCCAAGTTCTACGACTGCCGCAGAGTAGTCAGCGTTCAATTCAAAAAGGGTTAGAGGCAGTCCAATAAGATTGTTAAAATTGCCTGTATTTTTTAAAGTTGTATGTTTTAAGGAAACTATACTCCAGGTCATTTCCTTTGTTGTGGTTTTTCCATTAGAACCTGTTATTGCAGCAACTTTAAGATCAGGAAAGCTCATTCTCCAGCTTGTTGCAAGATCTCCCAATGCCTTAAGAGTTGAGGGGACCTGTATCAAGACTTTATCATTTATCTCCTGCCTAAAAGGACTCTCTACAACTGCTCCAATAGCGCCATTATGAAAAGCCTCTTCGATAAAATCCTGCCCGTTAAAGTTGGCCCCTTTTAGAGCGAAAAAGATTTCATCTTTAGTAATATTTCTCGTATCCGTAGAAACTCCGCTAAAAAAGCTGGTAGTCTTCCCTGAGAGTAGCCTCCCTTTTGTTGAGTCAAGAATAAAGTCTAGATCCATGATATTATTATCCAAATAACTAAATCTCTTTTAATGCTTCCCTTGCAATTTCCCTATCATCAAACGGGTGCTTAGTTGTTCCTATAATCTGATAATCCTCGTGTCCTTTGCCAGCAATTAGAATCGTATCATTATTATTTGCAGTTCTTATTGCTTTCCTAATTGCTTCCGTTCTATCAGCAATTCTATGATACGGTTTTTCTTGCTTCCCTGCTTGATAAACACCTTTTTCAATGTGATCTAAAATAATCTCAGGATCTTCAGTACGCGGGTTGTCAGACGTAATGATTAGTATATCTGATAGCTCCTTTCCAATCTTGCCCATAAGTGGGCGTTTAGCATTATCACGATCCCCGCCACATCCAAATACCAGTATTAGTTTTCCTTCAGTGAGTGGTCTCGAAGCTAGAAGAACATTTTTAAGAGCATCAGGAGTATGAGCATAATCTACTAGTACATTGAATCCACTTTTATTTGCTATCCCTTCTAATCTTCCTGGGACAGAAGAGATCTTTGAAATGCCTGTTTCTATTACCTCGTTTAATACTCCTAATGAGCTTGCTGTAGCAACCGCTGCCAAGATATTTGATAAATTGTGCTCACCAAACAGGGTTGATTTAATGTGTATTTCACCATTCAGAGTAATTATCAGCGCCTCTATACCGTTCTTAGTTATTGTAGATGATTTTGCATATACAGAAGCATCGCTATTGTTAATAGAATATGAAACAATATTGCCAGGAGCTTCATCTGCGAGTCGGGCTCCGAATGGATCATCAATATTGATAACTGAGAATTTTTCTTCCTTCTCACTCTCCGCCAAAAACTCTGTAAAGAGCCTCTTTTTGACTTCAAAATAATTCTCCATTGTATCGTGATAATCGAGGTGATCCTGAGTCAAATTAGTAAACACTGCCGCATCAAAGTGACACTCAAGAACCCTATTTTTATCAATTGCGTGTGAAGAAACTTCCATTGCCACAGTTTCTACTCCGGATTCCCTCATTTCTCTAAACATCCTCATTAGATCTAAAGATTCAGGGGTTGTCATAGATGATTGCTTTATGTTTTCGCCGTAGTGGTAATCAATCGTGCCTATAATGCCAGATTTCTTATGTCCGTGAGCCCATATCGATTCCAATAAATAGGTAACCGTAGTCTTTCCATTTGTGCCTGTGATACCAACAAGCGTTAGTTCTTTTGTTGGGTGTCTGTAAAAATTAGCCGAGGCTTCAGCTAAGGCGGCTCTGGAATCATGAACTTGAACTACTGAAATTTCTTGAGAATTAATTTCCGGAATCTTTTCAACAATTAAGGCTTTAGCTCCATTTTTAAGCGCTGAATCAATGTAGCTATGACCGTCTGTGTTTTCACCTCTTAACGCTACAAATAAATAATTTTCTTCTAGGTTATTTGAATCAAAACTTAACCCGGAAACCTCTATGCAATCATTTCCTATGAAATTTGTTATTTCAACACCGTTTAGAAGTTCTCTAAGGATCATATTTTTTGTTTAAGCTCAATTGAGCAAACCATGCCCTCTTTAATCAAATCTCCCGGTAGAGGTTTTTGATTCGATACAAAACCACTACCTTTTACATCTACTTTAACTCCTTCTTCTTCGGACCATTTAAGAATATCTCTTACACTCATACCACTAAGATCAGGCATTACCTTCATTCCAACAAGCTCTTTCTTTGGGCTAATATCCATATGGAAAAGAACTTTTTCTGCTATTTGTTTGAAAATAGGTCCTGCTACCGAACCTCCATGGGTTTTTTTCCTTGGAGCTTCAACAACTACAGCCATAACTATTTCCGGATCTTCAACAGGGGTAAAACCAATAAAAGATGCTATATATCTGTCCGCGTAATACCCTCCGGATTTGGGGTTAGGAATTTGCGCTGTACCAGTTTTTCCTGCTACTGAGAATCCGGGTATTTGAGCTTTCTTGCCAGTTCCGTCTTCAACTACACTTTGTAAGATTTGCTTCATTTGATCAGAGGTATCATAGGATATGACTCTAGTTATAACTTCAGGCTTATTTTCAGTTACTATGTTCCCTTCAGGGTCCACTATTTTTTCTATTACGTAAGGCTTCATAAGATATCCGCCGTTTGCTATAGCGGAAAGCGCTGTAATAATCTGTAGTGAAGTGACTGAAACACCTTGGCCAAATGAAATAGTAGCTAGTTCTATAGGCCCCCATTTCCTGGGGCTTGCAAGTTGGCCTTTTGACTCACCGGGCAGTCCTATGCCAGTTTTCTCTCCGAAGCCGAATTTCTTTAAATATTTGTAATACTTATCACGGCCCATTAATTCCCCTATCTTAGAGGCTCCAATATTGCTTGAGTACTTTACAATCTCTGATACCGTTAGTGTGCCCCGCGCCTTTACATCTTTTATAACTGCAGAGCCAATTTTTCTCCTTCCGTTCTCACAATTAAACTTGGAGTTTGGGTTTACCTTTTTGTCTTCAAGTGCAGAAGCCGCAAGAAAGACCTTCATAGTCGATCCCGGTTCATGCGCATACCATATAGGAAGGTTCCTTCTATTTTGCTCTGGGAACTTGCTATATGAATTTGGATCTATAAAAGGATAAGAAGCCATAGCGAGTACTTCACCTGTTTCAGGTTTCATTACTAGGGCCATACCTTTTTCACCACCCATCTCTTCTATCCCTTCTTTTAATTCTCTCTCTACTATATGCTGTATCTGAGAATCGATTGTAAGAACAATGTCCTGACCTGAAGTTTTATCCTGATCAATATCTTGAATCTCGCTGAGGTCGCTTAAAATTTTATTCCCTCGAGCGTCTCTTTTTAATGTGATTTTTCTAGTCTTACCGATTAGAGAACTGTCATAGCGGTATTCGATTCCCTCTATACCTATAGAATCAACGTCAGTGAAACCGATTACTTGCCCCATTAGAGTTCCGTTGGGGTAAATTCTCTTAGGCTCGGGAATAAAACCCAAGCCTTCTATGTCTGAGTTCTGAAGTTCTTCTGCAGGTTTTGAGTCTGCAAGTCTTTTGATCCAGACAAAAGATTTATTTGAAGCTACTCTTTTATGAATTTTCTCCTCAGGAAGATTAAGCTTTTCCGATAGTATCTTTGCTGTATCTTTGGGATTCGTAACATTTTTTGGGTTTGCATAAATAGACTTTACATCAACGTTTACCGCTAATTCTTTACCATTTCTATCAAATATTTTTCCCCTTCTAGGTAAAAGTGTAGAGGTGCCGTGATGTTGCTTTCTAGCTATTTTGAACGCTCTCTCACGATCCAGAACTTGGAGTTCGAGGGCTTTTATTGAAATCATAGCAAAGAGTGAAATGATGAGAGTAGCAATTATAAATACCCTCCATCTGGGTTTATCCAAATCTCTTGCAAGAGAAATTCTTTTTGTACTTCTCTTTGGTTTCATTACTTACCTACTAATTTATTTTTTTCGATATATACGATGTCTTTTTGAGTTGGAAACTTAAAACCTAACTCAGTGGCCGAGTTTTCAAGCTTCTCTGGAGCTTTCAGTTTCATGAACTCGGATTGAAGTATTCTATTTTCTTTTAGCAGATCTTCCGTTTTTCTCTTGTTTCTTGATATTTCGTAACCCAGACTTAACTCTTCAACTTTAATCCTTACATAAACAAGAGAAAGTCCAACTACTATTAATATCAGGATAATCATACCTGTGGATAACATAAAATTGCCGGACTGCTTTCTTTCTAGTTTCCTAGATACTTTCGGCGTAGTCATATCAGAGTTTTTCACCTACCCGCATTTTTGCGCTTCTGGACCGGGGATTGCTTAATACTTCTGCCTCGCTAGCTACTAAAGGCGATCTTGTGACAATTTTTAATTCGCTTCTTTTACCACACCCGCACTGAGGCATATCTGGCGGACATATGCATGGAGACGATAGATGTTGGAATAGGTTTTTTACAATTCTATCTTCAAGAGAATGAAATGAAATGATAACTAACCTGCCGCCTGTTTTTAGGAGGGGAACTGCCTTTCCAATGAATTCCTCAATATTATCTAGTTCGTGGTTAACCGCGATTCGAAATGCCTGAAATGTCTTTGTTGCTGGATGTATCTTAGCAGGATGAAATTTCTTGGGAATTGCTTCATAGACCAAGTTAGCTAATTCGGCCGATGTTGAAATAGGCTTGTCTTCTCTCGTTTGTACTATACGTTTTGCTATCCTTCTTGACCATCTTTCTTCACCGTATACTTTTAGAACTTTCGAGATTTCATCAACACTCATCTCATTAATCAAATCAAAAGCTGTAAATCTTAATCTAGCATCCATCCTCATATCAAGCTGTTCATCTCTTATGAAACTAAAACCTCTCCCGCTCAAATCAAGTTGAAATGAAGACATTCCAAGATCAGCAACAATTCCGTCTACCTCCCCTATCTCAAGATCCAGAAGAACCCGGTCAAGTTCAGAGAAATTACTATTCCTAAAAACTACGTTGCTTTTGTATTTAGAGAGGTTATCACCGGCGATGGCAATAGCCTCTTCGTCTACATCAAGACCGATAATACGCGATTGATAGTTTGTATGATTTAAGATTGATTTTGTATGTCCACCCAGACCTAGAGTTGCGTCAACATACAAACCATCCATCCGAGTAACCAAATAGTTAATAACTTCCTCAGTCATAACAGGTATATGGGTTGGAGCCTTTTGTTCTAAAATAGCATTTTCCATGGTCTTATAGTCCTTGTGCTGCAAGTATTTCCCTGCTCTTTTTAAATTCTTCATATGCGTTATCAGACTCTTCCTGTTCCCAAACCTCTTTTGACCAAATTTCAACCTTAGTTAGCATACCTATTAAAATTACATCTTTATTTATTTGTGCATGATTTCGTAATGATTGAGGGATAAGAATTCTTCCTTGCCCATCCATCGGACAATCTACGGCACTTCCCATTAAGTATCTTAAAAAAGAAATGACTTCCTGTTTAAACTGCGGGAGTTCTGACACTTTTCTCTCGATTTCATTCCATTCCCGAAGAGGATACGCAGCTAGACATTTGTCAAAATTAGTAACTATGAATATCTCACCCCCATACTTCTCCCTGCACACCTCTCTAAATTTAGAAGGTATGCTTATTCTCCCCTTATCGGTCATTGTATGTTCGTATCTGCCACGAAACATGTTGCGCCCTCTTGTGCCACTTTATGCCACTTTGAACCACTATATAAAATTGTATTAAGTTTGTCAAGTAAGGTTTTGTAATTTATCAATTTTTTAGAAAATGTGGCAGGGTAAAATAGCACACTTTTTTAGGTGCGAAATAAGGATATATATACAATAAATAAAGGATAAGGTTTTAATACGTCATTTTGGCACTACTTTAATAACGTACTCTATCAGACTGATATTAAACAATATTCAGGAAAATTAAGCTAAGTAACATAGTAAGCTGAATGCCAATTTGCCCCACTTTAATTCATCAGCTTTCACAATGTGGTCGGCTTAAATGAAACAATATAAAAAGAAGTATCGGACAAAAACTGCAATTTAAGATATAATCTTCTTAATTTTTCATACTAAACTCATATGCCTAACATATACATAAAACTTAAAAACAAGTCTGAAACCGTTTACTTTCAATCAATAATGGGAACTTACTCACATATAGCATGGGTAAGGACGCAAGATCCGGCTAATGGAATTATGCAAATAACACCCACCGAGGATCAAGTGGACCAAGTCCTGAAAATTCTTAGTTATTTGAAAAATGAGGTTCAGTTTGAAGAGGTTAGCAAGCCTTAACTAACTCAAAGTTGAAGAACAAATGAAGCAACACGAACAAATAACCCGTTCTGCAGGCCTTGTCGGCTCTCTTACTTTTCTAAGCCGTATTGCGGGCTATGCAAGAGATGTAGTCATTGCATATTTTTTCGGCGCCACTGCGGCTACTGATGCTTTTTGGGTGGCTTTTAGAATACCGAATCTCCTTAGAAGACTATTCGCTGAAGGATCTCTTACCATTTCTTTCATACCTGTTTTCACCGAGTACCTGGAAAAGAAGAATAAAGAAGAGGCTAAGAAGATAGCAGACGCGGTTTTTACTATTCTAGTCTTTCTCCTGATTCTAATATCAATAGGTGGAATACTGTTATCACCTTATATTATCAAGCTTTTTGCTGCGGGTTTTGACGAAAGCACTTTCGACTTAGCTGTTTCCTTAAACCGAATAATGTTTCCATACATACTTTTTATATCCCTTACGGCTTTATCAATGGGTGTTCTGAATTCTCTGAGACATTTTTTTGCTCCCGCGTTTTCTCCTGTAATCCTGAATATATGCATTATAGTTTCAGTTTTGCTTATTTATAAGAACTTTAATGTTCCTATATATGCTGCTGCAGTTGGAGTAATAGCGGGTGGAGTCTTACAACTTCTTTTTCAATTACCTTTTCTGTATGGTCGGGGTTTTCTGTTTAGCTTTCGTAAACAAGTTCGTCACCCCGCTGTAAAAAAGATAGGGTTTCTTATCATTCCGCAATTGTTTGGTGTAGCGGTATACAACTTAAACATTCTAGTGAACACACAGTACGCTTCCTTCATGGCAGAAGGAACTATATCCTATCTATACTTTGCAGAGAGACTGATTGAGTTTCCCCTGGGAATAATTGCGGTCTCAATCGCAACAGTTCTTCTTCCCAGTCTTTCCAGTCATGTTTCAAAAAAGGAATTTGGTAAATTTAAAGAAACCTATTCATTCACGCTAAGACTAATGTTCTTCATCTTAATACCTGCTCTAGTAGGTCTGATAGTTCTTAGAGTTCCGATTTGCAATCTGTTATATCAAAGAGGGGAGTTTGACTACGCAGCTACAATTTTCACCTCTCAAGCGCTTTTAGGATATGCAGTGGGACTGTGGGCTGTCGGAGGAATCAGGATTACGGCTCCGGCATTTTATTCTATGCAGGACACAAAAACCCCTGTCATTATTGCTTTTATAGCATTTATAGTGAACGCCATATTCGGTTATGTATTAGGGTTTACTTTCGGCTATAAACACACAGGACTTGCGCTGGCAAGCTCCATTTCATCTATCATTAATTTCTTGCTCTTGTTTTATTTAATTGAGAGAAGGGTCGGAAACATAAACATAAAGTCAATAATAGCCTTACTTGTGAAATTAACAGCTATTTCCGGAGTTATGGGAATAGTGATTTGGAGACTATCAAAATTGACTTACTGGTCTGAATCTGCTTTTTCTTTAGAAAAAATTGGGATTTTAGCAGCTTCAATTGTAATAGCCGCAATAGTATATTTCTTGCTCGCTAAAATCTTGAAAATAGAAGAAGCCGATTTTCTTGTAAAGATGATTAGAAAAAGGTTCTAGATAATTGATATAAAAAAGAAGAGAGGTGAATAAGTCTGTGGAATGAAATATCCACCCCCCTTCAAGGATAATAGGTCTACCTGTTTGCGCAGAATCCGAAGTTAACAGCGCCTCCCGGCTGAACTGTATTGTTCCAGGAAACTCCTTCTGCAATAGCAGTGCTGCCGACTTGCTGGTATATGGCGTTCCATAGATTTCTAATAGTGCCCTCTATTGTAAAAGACACAGCCCAGTCCACAGCTGATGAGGTGCTGTTTACAACATTTACTTGAGCGCAGTATCCTGCTCCCCAATCGTCATTTATGATCAAATTAGTAGTAACATCTTCTTCTGTGGACTCATTAAACTCATCATTATCGTTGGCATTTTCACATCCAGAATCACTTGGGAAGTCTGTCAACCCGTCACTGTCGTTATCAATTCCATCTGAACATGCAAACGTAGGCTGTGGTGTAGGGACTGGTGTAGGTGTAGGCGATGGCGGGGGTGGGGTAGGTTGCGGTTGAGTACTCCTTTCTGCGCAAAATCCAAAACCAATCGATTGGCCAGGATTTACTATATTGTTCCAGGAAACGCCCTCAGCAGCAACCTCATCCTCATTTTGGCTATATGTCGCATTCCAAATATCTCTCACAGTTCCCTCTATTGAAAATGTTACAGTCCAATCACTAGGAGACGGCGAATTATTAGTAACAGTAACATCGGCACAATAACCTGTGCCCCAATCATCGTTAATAGTCACATCTGCCGAAACTTCGTCTCCTCCGGGAGTCTCGTTAAATTCATTATTGTCCTCTGCATTGTCACAACCAGTGTCCTCTGGAAAATCTGTCAGACCATCGTCGTCATTATCTATGCCATCAGAACAGGCAGGAGTTGGGGGAGGATTAGTGGACCCATCCATCAACTGACCCAGTAATGTAATTTTATCCTCCCACACATCGTGCCAATTGTCCTGCAATATCCCTCCGGTATCGCCACTATTGGGGTTCCATGACCAGTAAAAGAAATCGGTCATGCCCTTGTCGTCCATATAATTAATTAGTGTGTCTTGCCATGTTCTGTCTCTGGGGTCACCGCCGTTTCCATACCTGCCTCCGAAGTCACCGATTATCACAGCATATCCCCTTTCGACTAGATATCCGAAATGAGTATCCCAAATATCCGGCATGTTATTGGGAAAGTTAGAATCATTAAAATAAGGTTGATCAAAAACATCAGGCCCATAGACATGCGGACTCAGAACTATTTTGTCAGCTGGAATACTAAGCGGGAAACAATCAAACGGCTCAAGGTTTCCACCCCACCAGTGATTAATTGAGCTTGAGCAGGTTGGATTATTCTCAATACCCTGAACAAAAATCAGCAAGTCAGGATTATAATCTAGGATTTCTGATGCTGCTCTTTCGGCAGCAGTATTCCAATCAGTAAGCGGATTCCCTGTTCCCCAGGTTGCCGGTCCATGTGGTTCATTTTTTATATCTATTGCGAACACTCTCTCAACATCCTGGTATCTATCAGCTACGAAAACTAGATCAGAGACCCAGTCCTGCTCAGAGTAATTACTCGTATACCAAAGGTCTTCTATAGTTTGACAGTCAGATGTATGATGGTCCAAAAGTATATAAAAACCTTGTCTATCTAGCTCATCAATGACCTTGTCCATTATCTCAAGTGAGTTTAGGCCCTGCAAATCAGGGTTGAGTGAATAATTTATGCTTG
>Ga0209633_10000925_pt1 | contig 32170 bp, 18 predicted proteins | sample Cruoilmetagenom1_FD_187290 | JGI IMG/M metagenome (GOLD analysis project Ga0209633, IMG submission 187290) | Oil polluted marine microbial communities from Coal Oil Point, Santa Barbara, California, USA - Sample 1 (SPAdes) (version 2) | ecosystem: Environmental > Aquatic > Marine > Oil seeps ... | reverse complement strand
TTGTCCCAAAGCTTCGCATAGCGTTCCCGCCTTAGATCGTCATCAACTTCCCGTAGGAGGATATCGCTCTCGTCTGCCATTCACCTGACCCTAATTTCTTAAATAACCGCAATCCCATATCGAGCGACAAGACGCAAAACCCATCGTTTTAATATTGGGAGGATTTAAAGATTAAACCATATTAGCCCGCATTTTTCACAGTGCACCCTGAAAAATGCGGGCTAGGGCTGTGTATCAGAAAAATCGCGTAATAACACCCCGGTTTCGGTAAAAATTGCCGATCTAAATTGCGGACTAACAACCTACTATCTTCGGTTTTTTACGGCGCGTGGTGCGAGATTTGGCCGGAGCGGCACCTGACGGCTTTGTGCCACCGCCCGAATTGGCGACTTTAAGCGAATACGTATGCTCGGGTGCCGGGAATTTGCGCGACCGAACCTCATCGGCATAATCGCTTATGGCGGCATTAATTGCGTCACCGACCTTGCCAAATTTTTTGACAAATTTAGGTACACGCGGGCTCAAGCCGAGCATGTCTTCCATCACCAGGATCTGGCCATCGCATTCAGCAGAAGCACCAATGCCGATTGTTGGAATTGCAAGTGCTTTGGTAATTCGTGCTGCCAATGGTTCGGCGATTGCCTCAAGAACAACCGCGAAGGCGCCCGCCTCTTCGACGATGCGCGCATCTTCCTCAATATCGTCCCACTGATCCTTTGAGCGCCCTTGAGCCTTATACCCACCAAGCGTGTGAACTGACTGTGGCGTCAGTCCGATATGGGCCATTACCGGAATGCCCCGGTCAACGAGATAACGGATTGTCTCAGCCATGCGCCGGCCGCCCTCAAGCTTTACCGCACCACATGATGTTTCTTTCATCAGGTGTGCTGCGTTCCTAAAAGCCACCTGCGGGCTTTCTTCATAGGTTCCAAAGGGCATGTCAACGACCACAAGCGCCGTTTTGGAACCGCGTACCACGGCACGACCATGGGTCACCATCAAATCGAGCGGCACAGGCACCGTGCTTTCAAAGCCGTGCATGACCATGCCAAGACTGTCACCGACCAGGAGAAAATCGACATATTGATCAGCAATCGCTGCCGTATGCGCGTGATAAGCGGTGAGCGAGACAATCGGCTCAACCTTCTTTTTTGCACGGATTTCGGGAACTGATATGCGCCGCTTGGTGGGATTATGTGCTGACATGCAATACTCCAGTGTTGGTAATCCAATATGGCAAAGATTCTTACAGGCCGCTACTGCGTCGTATCAAATGCTCAACGCTTCTTATATAGGGGTTGGGAGCTTTGCAGAAAAGGTTTTCGCTGATTTTTGAGATTGAACTTAATGTCTAGAGTGACCTAGAGAGATACAGCCGCCAGGGGAACGCCGACCAGCCAGTTATGACCGCCACCTAGGGCGAAATATCCATAAATGGCAAGACCTGCCACAAGTGCTATCCAATCATTACGCGCTGGCCCCGTCACAAGTGGGCGGCCAACCAGTGCGTCACGGCGCCCAGCAGAAATCCGGGCATAAATCACCCAGAGAAGGAAACTGCCAAAGAGCAGAATTGCTGCGAGATCACCATTGGTGATTAAGTGAGCAAACGCCCAGATTTTGATGGCGAGCAGCATGGGGTGGGGAAATTTTGCCCGAAGCTGACCCGGTAGATAGGCCTCGATAATCAGTGGAAAGACCGGCAGCATAAAGATTAGCGCCACATGCCGCATCCAGTATGGCGGTGCCCAGAGCTCAATCATGGGGGCGGCCTTATAGCCTAAAATCATCAGATAAAGCCCAATGAGCGATATGATGGAAAAGCCAATTTTATAACCAATCAGACCCAGCATCCCTACCAGACGCGCGCGCGCATCCGGATTGGTCGGTACAAGGTGCGCACCAAAAAAGAGCGCTATTCCGCCTAATAGTAGTTCCATGCCAGCCCCGGCTCATACTATTCAATCCATCATATCTATGATCTGATGGAAGATACTGGTCCCCCACTTCAATATAGCAATTTTATCCATCAGACGCTATTAGCAATAATGTCGATAAAATGATTTTCCCAAACGGAGATGTTTGGCATGCCGATCAACATTAATGAAGCCCGCGCCCGTCTTCTGGAAAGGAAGGCCGAGATCGAACATTTGCGGGATATTTCTAAAGATGCCCGCAAGCCTGTGAAACTGGACCAACAGTCGGTCGGCCGTCTTTCGCGCATGGACGCGATGCAGGGACAGGCGCTCGCTCAGGAAACTGAACGCAGACGCCAGGGTGAACTCATGCGCATTGAGCGCGCGCTAAAAGCTATTGATTTGGATGAGTATGGATTGTGCGTTTCGTGCGGGGATGAAATTGCTCAAAAACGGCTGGAGCTTGATCCTTCAGCTCTCTCATGCATTCGTTGCGCAAGCGGCGAGGACCGATCGAGATAGGTTGCGGACCAAGCGTCCAGATATACACCACCGGGACTGCTCATCTGGTTCGCGCTCTTATCGTGAGATGTCCCGATACCTTGTCCGGCGAGTAAAAGTGCATATGTCAGGATAATAGCCATTGCCGCCACCGGAATTGGTTTGATGCGTGGACGGAGTAAACTTAATTGGTCCTCAACAAGGTCACCTAGTTTCTTCATACGTGGATAGGCCCAGTGTTTGGCAGGCATTTCAAAGCGCATATGCAGAAATGCCGCGAGAGAAACAGTACCCATCACATAAACCACGATAAAATAATTCCCGGCGTCAGCAGGTAGTTTTGAAATATCCGGATAGCCCATGCCGTGGCGTATGACTATACCGATCAATGAAATGATCAGGAAATGACCGAGATAAATCGGATAGGACCAATTGCCGATCGATTGGAACCCGCGCGCGCATAACATTTTTGAAAAGATGCCTTGATCAAACGAGAAGACCACCATGGTAAGAGCAAACAACATGGATGATGTAACCGCAAATGGGCTCGCATCTGTAACGTTCACAATGAAAAGAGACACGGCAATGAGTGCTATAAATTCAAAACCGCTCGCTCCTGGCAGCTTAAAGCCCCCTGCTTCCAGCCTGATCGAGAGATGATATGCGAGATAACCCAGCGCGAAGCCATAGACACCGCGAAAAAGGCCATAGTCATAGGTCGCATGCATGAATTTTTGCGGCACCATGAGGAGAAATACCGAGCTTAATATGACGGCTGCGATTGCCGTCAAAATTCGCGCATTGGCCGAACGCGCTGTCAAAAGTGCAAATCCAAACAGGCAATAGGTGACAAACTCGACGCTCACGGTCCAGCTTGGAACATTATAGCTATAATTGTCATGCAGCCCCATCGCCTGCACAAGAAAGAGATTGGATATGAATGTCGCCAGATTATTGTCGACAAAAACCGGTTTGGTGAGCTGAATGCCGTAATTGGAAACAATCAGCTTGGTGAGTTCATAGGCCAAAAAGACCATCAGAAAGAAGAAATGCATAGGATAGATGCGGGCGAGACGATCAAGGATGAAATTCCTGCAGCTCAAATCGCGACCGATCCGCGCTTCAAATCCATGCGTCATGACAAAGCCCGAAAGCACCAGAAAGAAATCTACAAGGTGGAAGGCATTGCCCATAATCGCTGAGCTTTTAAGGCTCCAGGCAAAGGGCACATGGAAAAGCGCGATCACCATGGTGCTCAAACCGCGTAACCCGTTGAGGGCATCATAGCGTCGTCTGGATTTCGTTTTTTTGGAGATAGCGGACGCGGTTGACAAAAATCATACTCAATAACTAAGGCGTGATCAGCAAAAGTGTACGCGGTTTGCAACTAGTTGCCGGTTCGATCATGCTACAAATCAATAACTTAGAGGGGGATCATGACTCTACTTCAAGTGTGATTCCACTCATGGGCTGGCCGGGCAATAGCTGCCCGCATGCGCCTCATCTAAAATGAGATCGCAACTTCAATATGAGAATGACGATGTGTCGTTAATTTTGATTTAACGCGACCGAAAATGCGATTGAATTTGAATTGATTGATCGCGCTGATATTGACTGGAACCGGAATTCAAAAAATCGAAAGTTGCTTTTTGTCCCATTCATAAAAAGTCGAGAAGAAAGTTTCTCTCTCCTGCTTTTCCATGCCAACCGTCTCATCAACGAATTTATTGCGGTCCTCGCGTGTTTTAAACACGAATATGCATACACTGTCCCGGCCGTGATAAATGGCTTTTAACTCGTCATCTATCGCACAGATTTCAGCTGGAATATCGGCTTTGATGCATATCATATTATTCCCACTCAATGGTTCCGGGAGGTTTTGAGGTGATATCGTAAACAACTCGGTTTATGCCGCGCACCTCGTTGATGATGCGCGTTGCTGTACCCCCAAGAAAATTGTGTTCAAAATCGTAATAGTCAGCCGTCATGCCGTCGGTCGAATTTACGGCGCGAAGCGCGCAAACATAATCGTAAGTACGTGCGTCCCCCATCACGCCCACGGTGCGCACCGGCAGGAGCACGGCAAAGGCCTGCCAGATCTCATCATAGAGTCCGGCTTTCCTGATCTCATCAAGATAAATGGCATCTGCTTTACGCAGAATTTCGACCTTCTCATTGGTTATTTCGCCTGGAATTCGAATGGCAAGTCCTGGCCCCGGGAAAGGGTGGCGACCGATAAAGCTATCGGGCAATCCAAGTTCATGACCAAGCAGGCGCACCTCGTCTTTGAAGAGTTCACGTAGTGGCTCTACGAGTTGCATATTCATCCGCTCAGGCAGGCCACCAACATTGTGATGCGACTTGATCGTCACTGACGGTCCACCGGTAAACGATACGCTCTCGATGACGTCCGGGTAAAGCGTTCCCTGAGCGAGGTAATCGGCACCGCCCAGCTTTTTGGCCTCCGCCTCAAAGACGTCAATAAATAGCCCGCCGATGATTTTACGCTTGCGCTCCGGGTCATCAACGCCTGCAAGCTGCCCAAGAAATGTCTCACTGGCATCCACATGAACCAGAGGTATATTATAAGTTGAACGGAAGAGGTTCACGACCTCCTCGCCTTCATTGAGGCGCATCAGGCCGTGATCGACAAAAATGCAGGTGAGCTGATCGCCAATAGCTTCATGTATCAAGGCGGCCGCGACCGCACTGTCGACGCCGCCGGAGAGACCGCATATCACCCGACCGTCACCAACCTGATCGCGGATCTTTTGGATCTCTGTTTCTCTAAACGCAGCCATTGTCCAGTCGCCTGCACAACCGACGATCTTGTGAACAAAGTTTTCGATGAGTGCAGCACCCTTGGGGGTGTGGGCAACTTCGGGGTGAAACTGCAGGCCGTAAAATTTGCGCTCGAGATTAGCGATCGCCGCAAAGGGAGCGTTTTGGGATATGGCAATGGCGTGAAAACCAGTTGGCAATTCCGCCACCCGGTCGCCATGGCTCATCCAGACCTGATCCCGTTCACCCTTTGACCAGACACCGTCAAAAAGCGGTGTGTCTTCGATGATCTCTAGTTCAGCGCGACCAAATTCGCGCTCGTTAGATATCTCAACCCGGCCGCCCATCTGCTCGACCATGGTTTGTTGCCCGTAACAAATCCCCAATATTGGCAATCCAAGATCAAAGAGATCATCGGGTGCGCGCGGCGTATCAATCTCCAACACGCTGGCAGGACCACCTGATAGAATAATCCCGCGCGGCTTGAGGCGCTCAATGGCACCCTTCATGGCGTTGAAGGGCACGATTTCCGAATAGACCCCTGCTTCGCGCACACGCCGCGCGATGAGCTGGGTCACCTGACTACCAAAGTCAATTATGAGAATGTTATCGTTCATGGCTCTCAATTAGGCCCGATTGCCACTTTTTACAAAGGAAACATGCAGTTTGCCGCTCATATCCCCAAGTTTAGAACCCATAATCGGCGAGAATTGATCCCGCAAAGATCAGCCAAATAAAATTATCCTGTGGATTTTTTCTCCAGAACGGCAAAGTAAAAGCCGTCCGTCCCGGTTGATGCAGGAGTAAGGGTTATTGAGCAGCCATCGGCTGACCAGGGCTTAAGGTCACTTGTCCCATAAAGCTCTTCCCATACTTCGCCTGCGGAAATCAGCTGAAAATCTGTTGCTTCATCAAGGAAGCTCGCGATCTGTCCCTCGTTTTCCTGCGGCAGAATTGAGCAGGTGACGTAGCAAAGATATCCACCGGGTCGGACATATTGGCTGGCATCTTTAAGAATGGCCGCCTGCTCGTCCATCCGCGTCATAAGTGCTTCCTCAGACAAGCGCCATTTGGCGTCAGGCCGTCTGCGCCATACGCCGGACCCGGTGCAGGGTGCGTCCACCACAACCCGGTCCATATTGCCTTTGAGGTTATCAAGCGCGCCTTCATCCGGTGCGCGGACCTGCACATTATGGGCGCCCGCGCGTTTTAACCGGTCATAAATCGGGGCGAGACGCCCACGATCCGCATCATAAGAATAGATCTGGCCCTTCTTCTCCATCATGCCAGCGAGCGCCAATGTTTTGCCGCCCGCACCTGCGCAATAATCGAGGATCTGTTCGCCCGGCTTTGCCGACACAAGCTGGGACACGATCTGACTGCCCTCGTCCTGGACTTCAAAATGGCCGCGCTGATAACCCGCCTCGATCTGAACGTTTGGCGTGCGGCCAGCAGCGACGCTGGGGCTCAGGCGTATGCCGTCGGGAGAGAGTTCTGTCTCTATTGGCTCATGGCGCTTAAGGGCTGCCAACACCTTTTCGCGTGTGGATTTTAACCGGTTCACCCGAATATCCAAAGGCGGACGCATCGCCAAAGCACGACCTTCCCCGACGGCCTGATCTTCAAAATTATCCTCAATTGCAGGAAAAATCCACTCAGGGATATCGGCCTGCACCCAGTGAGGAGCGTTTGTGAGATCGGCTGCATCAAGTGCTGCGCTCTCCGCATCGGTCAATGGCGGGGGGGCGAATTTATCATCGACAAACCAGCCTGCAAGTTCCTCGGTAGATATTTCCCAGCCAAAACGAGCGGCCCCGAGTGCCAGAGTGCGCGGAGTCTCTTCGCCCAAGACGTATGAAATGGAAGCACGCTTGCGCAACGCATCGTAAACGAGATTGCCAATTGCCGCCCGGTCACCAGACCCCGCAAAGCGGTGGCCCCGCCCCCAGTCCTGCAACGCCCCACCAGCTGGCCGGTGGCGATCCATAATCTCTGTCAGGACTTCGATGGCCCCTTGTAATCTTGCCCCCGCCCTCACGTCAGAGCCCTGCCATGATCATCTGCGCGCCAAGGATAACCCACATGACGAACAGGATGATGACACCGACAAAAAAAGCGTTTGCGCGTGTTGGCACATGATTGCTGGTGATATGGATATAGGAATGGACAATGCGCGAGAGCACAAAGGCCCAGGCCAGGCCGATAAATACGCCGGTAGACTTTTGCGCAATGAATGAGAAAATTGTCACCACAAAAAAGAGCACCGGTATCTCAAACTGATTGTGATAATTATTGGAGACTTTTGTCACATTTTCAGTCCAGTTTGGCTGCTTGAGCGCGATATCCCTTATTTTAAGCTCACCCCTTTTCAGGGACCTTATCCGCTTGACGCCCATGATAAACGCCACCACGAATGTCAGCATGGCTTGGGCGAATACCGGATAAAATATACTGCTCTGGCTCATTTAGGTCTCCATCAACGCCGCCCCCCCTACATTATGAATAGGGATCAACCATGATTATGCTTTTTGTTTCGACCCGACCACGAAGGGCCCTACGTAAAACTTCAGATTTTAGGTAAAGTCAAGGAAGCGACATCACAAGAAGCGGAATGAACAAGAGGTTCATGAGCACCTGAGTGATGGTGTCGACGCAGAATTTACCCAAATATGGATTTTACACGCTATTGGGGTAGTTTGGACTTTCACGGGTGATGGTCACATCATGGGCATGGCTCTCCCGCAATGATGCCGAGGATATACGGACAAATTTGGCTTTCGACTGAAATTCAGGGACAGATTGTGCACCGGTATATCCCATGGCCGCGCGCAGGCCGCCAACAAGCTGATGCAAGACACTGCCAACCGGACCCTTATAGGGCACTTGGCCTTCAATGCCCTCAGGCACGAGTTTCAGGCTATCGGTAACTTCAGCCTGAAAATAGCGGTCGGCAGAGCCACGTGCCATGGCACCAACAGATCCCATACCGCGATATGATTTATAAGATCGTCCCTGATATAGATAGACCTCGCCAGGGCTTTCTTCCGTACCTGCCAAAAGCGAGCCGATCATGACGCAATCTGCACCAGCGGCCAGTGCCTTGGCCAGGTCGCCTGAGTATTTTATGCCGCCATCGGCAATAACCGGAATATCGAGTTCCTTGGCAACACTCACGGCCTCAAGAATAGCGGTCAGTTGCGGCACGCCAACCCCTGCAACAATGCGTGTTGTGCAAATGGAACCCGGTCCAATGCCGACTTTTACCGCATCAGCACCCGCCTCAATAAGTGCTTTTGCACCTTCAGCCGTGGCGACATTACCCGCAATCACCTGGGTCTTGTTGGATAGTTTTTTGATCCGTCTCACTGCATCAAGTACGCGTGCTGAATGTCCATGCGCCGTATCAACAACGATCATATCAACACCCGCCTCTATAAGGCGTTCAGAGCGTTCATAACCCTCTTCGCCCACGGTTGTCGCAGCAGCAACCCGCAAGCGGCCCTGCTCATCCTTGCAGGCATCTGGATGCAATTTGGCTTTCTCGATGTCCTTCACTGTCACCAGGCCAACACAACGATATTCCTCATCAACAACGATTAGTTTTTCAATACGGTATTGATGTAAAAGGCGTTTGGCCTCATCCATTTCCACACCGTCCTTGACGGTCACCAGCTCATCGCGGGTCATGAACTCGGATACGGGTTGGGAGCGGTCAGAGGCAAAGCGCACATCGCGGTTGGTCAAGATGCCAACAAGCTTGCCCTCAACACCACCATCTTTAGAGTCCTCAACCACAGGAATGCCCGAAATTGAGTGATGGCGCATCAAATCAAGCGCATCTTGTAATTTCACATTGGGTCCGACCGTGACGGGATTGACGACCATGCCGGATTCGAATTTTTTTACCCGAATAACTTCGTCCGCCTGGTCCTCAGGCGTCATATTCCGGTGAACCACACCAATACCGCCCGCCTGGGCCATGGCAATGGCCAGATTAGCGTCGGTCACAGTATCCATTGCCGCTGACAGAATTGGAATATTGACGGATATAGTTCGTGTTACCCGCGATTTTGTATTCGCTTCACCCGGCATCACTTCTGATGCACCGGGCCGCAGCAAAACATCGTCGAATGTCAGCGCCAGTGGCGCATCAATCAGATTTTGCTTATCGGCCATAAATACTCTCCTATTGTGGACCCGCCTCAGATGGACCCGGGTAGCGCTAGCTTTTCCGCTCATATCTGATGAACCGATCTATGCGCATGGGTCCTGCGAATCAAAAATCTGCAAGGTTTGGTTGAACGCTGTTTATCACTTGAGGGAGCCCAAGTGAAGCCAAGCATGAGGCTTATCACATGTGTCTGCGAGATTTACCCTGTATCATCAGGAATAGTGCGAGGATCAATCGCGTGTGCCACCCCTGAACCCTGTTGCCAATACGTAGAGTTCAGCGGAATCCGCCCGGCTCGCGTCCGGCTTAACATGGCGCACGGTCTTGAAATCCCGCTTCATGGCGTCAAGCAAGGTGCCTTCTGTGCCGCCGCGCAATACTTTGGCCAGGAAGAAACCGTTCTCAATCAAGACTTCCTGGGCAAATTCAAGTGCTGCCTCACAAAGTCCCATGATCCGCAAATGATCGGTTTGCCGATGCCCGGTTGCAGGTTGCGCCATATCCGACATCACACCATGGGCAAGATTGCCTCCAAGGGCAGATTTGAGCAATTCAGGCGCGCTGTCGTCCATAAAATCGAGATGCAGCACTTCAACTCCGCTGACCGCCTCCATTTCCGAGATATCAATGGCGATCACCTGCCCGCCGCCTGATTTTGCCGAGCCGACCTTATCGGCGGCGATTTGCGACCAGCCCCCAGGGGCCGCGCCCAAATCGATGACCCGCATGCCCGGCTTGAGGAGATGATATTTGTCATTAAGCTGTTCAAGTTTTAACGCCGCGCGGGACCGGTAGCCGCGCTTTTTTGCCTCCGCCACGTATGGGTCATTAAGCTGGCGCTGGAGCCAACGGGTGGATGAGGTCGTGCGACCACGCGCCGTCTTCACTCTGACCTTCAGCGGTCTTTGGGAGCTTCCCCCCGATGATGGTTTGCCTTTAGCCATTAAACTCTATTGTCCTGCCTTCAGGGGGATTTATTCGTTATCGAGCGCATCGACCATGAGACCTGCGAGAATGCCTTCACGCAGGCCGCGATCCGCGACGCGCAAGCGTTCGCATGGCCATAACCGAATGAGCGCTTCAAGTATAGCACACCCTGCCAGCACAAGGTCCGCCCGTTCCTCGCCAATACAGGGCTGCGCCACCCGCTCTTCATAGGACATGCCGGCGAGACGGTCTGATATATTGCTGACATCTTTTGAATTCATCCAAAGCCCGTCAACCCGGTGACGTTGATAGCTGCTCAAACAAAGATGAACCCCCGCCACGGTCGTTACCGTGCCTGATGTACCAAGGAGATGCATATTGGTGCTGGCGACGACTTTGCCAATATTGTGAAGTTCTTCAAAGGGGGCGAGCTCGCTCAGGACATATTGCACCATGTCCTCATAGGCTTCACCATTGACAATTTTGCCGCCGAATTTTTCTGCCAGCGTTACCACCCCAAGGGGCAGTGAGGTCCAGGCTCGAATATATCGCTGGGCTTCAATACGGTCATGTATCGTGCGGCGCCAGCGCCCCTGAGCGTTGCGCAAATCGAGCCAGATGAGCTCGGATGATCCGCCGCCGATATCAAACACTATGGCACCATCGGATTTGCGGTCGAGGAGCGAGGCGCAGCCCGACACGGCCAGACGCGCTTCGGTTTCCTGATTGATCACGTCAAGTCGAAGGCCCGTTTCGAGCCGTACCCGCTCAATAAATTCATCGCTGTTTTGCGCTACCCGGCAGGCCTCTGTCGCCACCAGCCGTGATGACGTGACATTGTAGCGGATCATTTTTTCCGAGCAGATTTTAAGCGCTTCAATCGTTCGGTCCATGGCAGTGTTTGAAAATGCACGATTGCGGCTTATGCCCTCGCCGAGCCGGATGATACGTGAAAACGCACCGATAACGCGAAAACTGCGCCGGGTTGGATGGGCTATCAGGAGGCGGCAATTATTGGTGCCAAGATCAAGTGCACCAAAAACCTTTTGCTCACGGGCCCCTCTTTGTCCCTGCTTATGTGTGTGTTTTTGCCGCGCATCCTGCCCCTGTTTTAATCCAGGAGCATTTCCGTGTTGTTGGGCCTGATTGGGAGTTTGTGCCTGATTGGGAGCTTGCGCAGGTACGGACGTCTTGTCGGTCCCACCGTTGTTCAGCGTCTCGCCTTGATTTTGCGGCGCCAGTCCAGATTCCGCATTGGAAACCTTTGGGGCGTTTTTATTTGGCCCGTCCATTTGTCCATCCCAGCGCCTGGATAATGACGGTCGCGGAAGGGCTTCATCCGCGTTAATCGCCAAGCTTCAAGCGTCTTGCTGGTGTCAATCTTGGCTCCAATGTAGCAAAATCGTGACAGTCGTAAAGTAAAAGCCGCACAACCGGGCAATATTATTTAGCCACCATGTAGAAATCGGGGACCGTTTGTGGAAAATCCTTTTGCACGCGCCGCCGCATATGTAAGTCTGCGTTTCTGTTACCGGGTGGGTAAATAAGCACGCCCCACTTGAAACGAGCGCGAAGCCTTGTTAGATAGCCTTTCAGCTAACAACTGTGCCAGCCGCCAGATTTGGGCAACAGTCTCTGCGTCGCAAGCATTCTTTATGATGCCACCCGCAGCTATTGGGGATTAGTTTAATTGGTAGAACGACGGACTCTGACTCCGTTAGTCCTGGTTCGAGTCCAGGATCCCCAGCCAGTAAGTCTTTGATATTATTCGGTAATTTCTCATTTCAAGGATTGCGGCGGAATTGCTCCGTAGTTTCCGACGCTTAGCGTCGACCTGTTTTCCAAACTCATCGACAGAGACTCTCCAAACCACCGGTTTTCCTAAAACCTAACCGGAAAGTCTCCGTTTGCCTTTTGCATCCTGTCGAAGTGGAAATTTTGTAAGCGGTGCGATCCACTCCACCAGTCTCTCCATGTCAGTTTGCATGGAAACGTATGAGCGTGAATTTTTTGTCTTATAAAACCGTTGAGCATGTGCAACAACCATGGTCGTTGGGTGGAGGATGGATAAATCGGCCCTAGATATGCTGGGATTGAAAATCGAATATCAAGTCATAATGGGACTAAAAAATGAAAATTGCTATGATCGGTTCAGGATATGTCGGGCTTGTATCGGGCACATGTTTTGCCGATTTTGGACACGATGTTGTCTGTGTCGACCTCGACAATTCAAAGATCCAAGCTTTACAAAATGGCATTATGCCGATTTTTGAGCCTGGTCTTGATGCACTCGTGAAAAAAAATGTCGAAGCCAACCGCCTTGGCTTCACGACGGAGCTCGGACCCGCAGTTGCGGAGGCCGACGCCGTGTTTATCGCAGTTGGAACCCCGTCGCGTCGTGGCGATGGACATGCCGATTTGAGCTATGTCTATCAGGCAGCGAGGGATGTCGCCGCAGCAGCTGATGGATTTACCGTTGTTGTGACAAAATCAACCGTCCCGGTGGGAACCGGCGACCGCGTGCAGAAAATAATTTTAGAAGAACGTCCCGATGGCGATTTCGCCGTTGTATCCAATCCCGAATTCTTGCGCGAAGGTGCGGCGATCATTGATTTCAAACGTCCCGATAGGATCGTTATCGGCACGAGCAACCAACGCGCCCGCGACGTCATGAGTCAGATTTACCGCCCTCTCTACCTCAATAATCAGCCATTGCTCTTCACGGATCGGCGCACCTCGGAACTTATTAAATACGCTGCCAACGCCTTTCTCGCGACCAAGATCACATTCATCAATGAGATTGCCGATTTGTGCGAAAAAGTAGGCGCCAATGTTCAGGAAGTCGCGCGCGGTATCGGGCTGGACAATCGCATTGGTTCGAAATTTCTGCATGCAGGTCCAGGTTATGGTGGTTCATGCTTTCCAAAGGATACCATGGCCCTGATAAAAACAGCTCAAGATTACGAAGCGCCCATTCGTATCGTCGAGACAGTGGCAATGGTCAACGATCAAAGAAAGCGCGCGATGGCTCGTAAGGTTATCCAGGCATGCGGCGGCAATGTGGATGGTAAAACCATCGGCATATTAGGGCTGACATTTAAGCCCAATACGGATGATATGCGCGATTCACCCGCCCTGATGATCATTACCGCTCTTCAGGATGCTGGCGCCTCAGTTCGCGCCTACGATCCCGAAGGTATCGATCAAGCTAAACCGCTTCTCAATGATGTGGTCTATTGTGAAGACGCCTATAGCTGCGCCGAGAATGTTGATGTGCTGGTGATTGTCACGGAATGGGACGCCTTCCGGGCGCTCGACTTCAAGCGTCTAAAAGGTCTCATGAACGCACCAAACCTTGTTGATCTCCGCAATATCTACAATAGCGATGATGTCACGGACCTGGGGTTCAAATATATCGGCGTGGGTGTTTAAGTTTTCGTAATTCTGCTCCTCTGACATGTCCGGCCGTAGGTTAAAGGTAGAAATCATTCTCGCGCAAGCTGCCTCAACTCTCAGCTTTATGGAGTTAGAAAATCCTGGCATTTATCAAGGACGTTTTCGGATAACAAGCTTTCTCGTGCTGTTATGTTACTGGAACGACTTAGTAAGCGGTAAGATAAGGGATTGGAAATGTCTGGCTTTTTCACCAGCCAGAACATATTCATCGATCAACCTACGTAAAACCTTAAAATTATTTCAGGCTTACGTTGCACTTCGTCAAAAATAATCAGCTTACCGCACTGCTCGTAAGGTTGCCACAAACATCAATCAACTTAGCTAAATCAAAAGGGTTTTCAGATCAATATAATGCGTTTCGCCAACATTCGACAACCAGTGCGCAAGGATGATAGTTGCGAAGGCGAGCGCGTAAAGCCAATTGAGAAAAACTAAAATCAGCAAAAACCTAATTGTCGTCGTTGCTCGGACCACTCCAACGGGAGATCGGATTGGGACAGCAAACGGGACGCAGTAAGATCAACTGGTTGCCGACCTTCCATGATCGCCCTGACAATATCTGGTGCAAGGAATACAGGTTGTAGATGAAATTTGATTGGGGTTACAGGCACATTCTCCCGGCGCGCTATTGATGCAATATCGCGGCTCTGACCGGTTTTGAGTTCATTAAACCACACATATGCTCGGGCAACCGCCCTCTCTAAAATGGGGTCATGATTGGCTTTTTCCACCGGTCTATCAGTGATTATGAGCTTCTGCTCAACGCCGCGTTTCGTTACGCGTATGGGCAATTCAATGTCATGAGATCCCAATTGGTCGGAGTCATGTTCAGTCCACTCAACGTCCAACAATCGACCAAGCGCCATGAGCTTAATGGTGATCACAACGCAATTTTCAGAAACAACAATCCGGTCGATAATCTTTGAAATGAAAATGCGGGCATCCAACCCATCAGGGCCGTTTAACTGTGTTCTATAATGCTCTGATACATCCAGCATTTTTTTAACCCGCGTCGGTCCGAATTTGGAAATCGCCAATAGACCCGTGAGATTGGCCTGATCTTTGAGAATGGATGCCAAGGCATAAATCACCAGCTTCTCAATCTCATCAGCTGGAATACGCCGTGACCGTTTGTTCTTTGGACGGTCTTCAATCCTACGAATAAGCAGAAAATTCGATATATAATAGCGATAGCGCACGCCTTTTTTATTGCAGTGGGATGGTGACAGTCTAATCCCATTATCATCAAACAAATATCCCGCCAGGAGACTACGTTTTGCCGCTCGCGGACGCAGATGATTATTGTTCCTGTTTTCGGAAATTAATTGTTGAACCCGGGTCCAAAGCTCATGATCAATTATTCCATCATGCAGCCCTTCATAAACCGTACCTTTATGAACAACTTTGCCAATATAAATTGGATTTTGCAGCATCCGGTATATGTTGCCGCTTGATATGGGCTTGACACCCAAAACACTACCACGCTCAGTTTTCCTAACTTGCGTGTGGACTTTATCCCGCACAAGCTCCGTATAAAGTTTTCGAACAGATTTCAACTCCGTGTAACGGTTGTAGATAAACCTCACTTTCTCAGTTTCTATTTTGTCGGCAACCAGTTCGCGCCCCTCAACAACAAACCCGAGCGGCACATTCCCACCCATCCACATTCCTTTTTTCTTTGAGGCTGCGATTTTGTCGCGAATCCGCTCACTGGTGATCTCTCGTTCAAATTGAGCAAAAGACAAAAGCACATTGAGCGTCAATCGGCCCATGGAAGTCGTGGTATTAAATTGTTGGGTGACGGAGACAAAGAAAACACCATGGCTATCAAATAAATCCACAATTCTTGCGAAATCAGACAGCGACCGGGTCAGCCTATCGACCTTGTAGACAACGATTACATCGATATTTTTCGCGACGATATCTGCCAGCAATCTCTGTGGCAACTGCTGTCAGACTACGGTATGTGACACCGTTCCAATAAAATCCACTATCTGTAACGATAACCTCATGGGGTTCACCATGCCAGGTTCGGAGTAACCGTGTGCCCGGTTTAAGTTTGGGTCCACCTACGGATGAGCACTCCGTGGCGTTTGCGGCAATCGCGGTCAGTTGTCGTTTAAGCTCCGGTGCCAAGCGACCCCATACGCGTTCCTGTGCGCCGTAGGCAATCGAACATCTGAGAAACAACAGGCTCGCATAGCGGGGCGGATTTGTCTTGTAAATGCGTTGCCATTCTATCAAAAGTTCCACACGTGTTGCGTCATTTAAATTCATCAGTACAGCATCCAGCCCGGGATCAATATCTCTAGTCATCATGATATTACACCACCCGGTAACGTCGCTTCCCGCCTTTGACCTCTATAAAACATTTGCCTTCAGGCCATATCGCCTGCGCAATGTCCCCGCCAGAAATCCGCGTACCGAATGCGCTTGACGCCGTGTACCACGTAACCTTTTTCTAAAAGAAGGCGCGCAAGATAGGCACCATCCTGACCGGTGATACCGGTAATAAGAGCAATATTTTTAGTCACAACACCCTCTGAGTTTTAAAATCTAAAATGTAATTGTTTGTCCGACCAATGAATAAAGCGCTAAATCAGGCGTCTTTACCCCGGCCGAAATCATCATCATAGCGGACAATGTCATCCTCGCCGAGATAAGCCCCCGATTGCACCTCAATCAGAAGTGTCGGCAGCTTGCCAGGATTGCCCAACCTGTGGGTAGCGCCAATGGGGATATAAGTGGATTGGTTTTCCGATAGAAGTTGGGTTGTATCCCCGACCGTAACTTCAGCCGTCCCCTCGACTACCACCCAATGTTCGGCACGGTGAAAATGGCTCTGGAGTGAAAGTTGTGCTCCCGGTTTGACCATCAGGCTCTTGACCTGGAAACGGTCGCCTGAACTCAAGCCTTCATACCAACCCCATGGCCGGTAAACCCGCATATGCTCTATCACCTCATCGCGCCCCCGCGCCTTGAGTTCATCGACGATATGTTTGACGTCCTGTGCACGGTCTTTTGATATGATCAAAATAGCGTCCTTGGTGGCGACGGCCATGACATTGTCAAGCCCGACCACTGTGAGGCAGCCCCCGTCCGCGCTATGGATATAGCTGTCATTGACGTCATGCAGGACAACGTCTCCCCGGATCACATTACCCTGGGCGTCCTTATTCATATGTGCCCAAATGGCCGACCAGGCGCCAAGATCACTCCACGGAGTCTCCAGTGGCACACATTTTATATTATTAATTTTTTCAATAATACCGTAATCGAGCGAGATGTTCTCGCATTGCCCGTAGGCGTCTTTGTCTAGGCGGAGAAAATCAAGATCATTTTTTGCACCCGCAAGTGCGGCCAGACAATGCTTAAGTATGTCTGGTGCATGTTTTTCAAAAGCGGTGATCATTGTTTGAGCGGAATAGAGAAAGATTCCGGCATTCCAGAAGAAATCCCCCGAGCGCAAATATTCCTCCGTTTTCTCCACTGATGGCTTTTCCACAAAGCGCTTAACATCAAGCACACCATTGGCACACTGTGAGGTTTCGATATAGCCGTACCCCGTCTCGGGCGCATCGGGCCTGACACCAAAGGTGACGATCTCGCCGGCCAATGCCACCTCAACGCCCCGCCCGATGGTTTCTTGAAACGCATGCGTATCATCTATGACGTGATCGGACGGCAAAAGCAGGACGAGACCTTGTGGATCATTCTTAGCATTGATTAATGCCGCAATCAGTGCAGCCGGTGCGGTGTTTCGACCGACCGGTTCGAGCACAATATTTTCGGGCTTAATCTTAAGCTCGCATAATTGCTCCCCAACCAGAAACCGGTGCGCGTCATTGCACAAAATGGAGACGGGCTTGAACAACGGGCCATCAAAGCGCTGACAAGTTTGCTGCATCAGGCTTTGTGCACCGACAAGATCGATGAATTGTTTGGGATAAGCAGCACGTGATAGTGGCCACAGCCGCTTCCCCGAACCACCAGATAAAATAACGGGTGATATAACCGGCGAGACTTCGATAATATCCGTCATTTACACAATACACCTGACTATTTACTAAGAATTCGACCCACTGTTCTTTGCGTATCACTTTGTCTTGGTGTGTGAAGACAGAATTAGACCTCTATTCCATATAAAGTATGGTTGGGTCACAAATATGTAGTCAATGCGTTCTTGCTCACGAGCGACAGATTGAAAATGTGAAATGGGGCCAAGTGAGATGTCAGGAGATTGGCTCATATAAGCGGGACCAATTCAGACCTGGTCTCAGCCACTTACCGCTTTGTGAAGTATAGAATTAATCAGCGTTTGATAGGGCATCCCTTCCTGCAACACTCCCTGTTACGCCCGCAAAATTCCCTGTTAATTTCGCAGGGAAATATGCGCAAAACTCCCAGAAAGTTCGTGTTTTTTGGCGGCTGGTATTGCGCAAAAACAGGGCCAAAACCGCATGTTTCCCTGTTACCGCACTATCAAAGGTGAGCCCCGTTCGCCGCACACTCCCCCACAACCAGCTAACCCGTCACCAGCGGCAAACCACGGACGCAATCCGTTCATTATTGTGCTTTTCTCAAAAACCATGAGCCTTGTGCATCAGAATTCATTCCTCGCGGAATACATGCATAAAATGATCCGTAAGAGGTTTCACAAGATAGCTGATAATTGTACGTGAATTGGTTGGAAAAAAGGCCTCCACAGGCATGCCCGGTATGAGCTTTTTGCCGCCAAGCACATCCATTTCTCTTTTATTAATCACTACAACAACCCGGTAAAATGTGGCACCAGTTTTCTCGTCGACCACGCTCGATGGCGAAACTGAACCAACCACTCCATTGACCTCAGGCGTTGTTCTTTGATGGAATGACGGAAAGCGAACAATGACACGTTGGCCAATGAATACCTGGTCGATAGAGAGCGTATCGAGATTGAGCTCGATCTCATGCTCGCCGTTTTGTGGAATAATCTGCATAACCGTTTGGCCAGGCTGCACAACCCCGCCAACGGTGTAAAGGCTAAGTTCATGAACAATACCCGCGACCGGTGCGCGAATGGCAACCCGTGCAAGTTGCTTTCTGGTTGCATCCATCTGCTGTCTGAGTTCGTCAACCTGGGCATCGTTTTTCTCGATCTCGGAGACAACCCGCTCGCGAAACTCCCGGTCAATTTGCAATTTTGCAATGCGTGTTTCAGATATGGAATTTTGCAGGCGTGAAACTTCAGAGCCGTGTTCCGCGATTTGCCCGCGCAATTCCGCCTGGGACCGCTTCAACCCCATTATTCGCTTCTTCGATACCAGACCTTTCTCAGCCAATGGTAATAGCGGGTCAAGTTCCTCGCGGTAGGTCTCAATTTGATTAACCTTCTCGGTTTTCAACGCGAGAACACCTGTAATCTGATTGCCAAACTGGGCGATTTTCTCGTCGAACTGTTCAAGCTGAGCCTGCCGGGTCAACCGCCGCGCTGTCAAAAGCGACATCTGCTGTTCAACAGAAGCAGAGAGATTGCCAAGATTAAGGAGTGTCGCAAGATCTTGTGGCGGCTTGAAGCTATCTGCCCCAGTCAATTCAGCCCGCAAGCGCTCTTTACGAACAATGCCCTCCCTCAACCGCCGGACATAGATCGCAAGATTGGCTGAAATTGATGTGTCATCTAGCATGACAAGAAGCTGATCTTGATTGACCAGATCACCAGCCGTCACATGCAGTGATTTTACAATGCCGCCGTCAAGGTGCTGAACCGATTTGGGTTTTCCTTCAACAACCACCGCACCCGAAGCTATAACCGCGCCCGAAATTTCGGCGATACTGGCCCAAGCAAGCCCGCCCCCCAATAGTACTATTATCACAAACATTCCTAAAACTCCGGAACGCCTATAATTCAGTTTTGGTGCCATATTCACCGCTCACACAACCGACGCAACACGCGTCACCTTTCTTAAGACATCAGCTTTTTGTCCAAATTCTACCACTCGGCCATTATTAAGCATCAATACCTGGTCAACTGAAGCAATCGCACTCGGCCGATGCGCCATGACCACAACAGTTGACCCGAGGGAGCGCATTTTTGAAATCGCATTTGCAAGGGCAATGTCACCATCAGCATCAAGATTGGAATTTGGCTCATCCAATACAATAAGCTTTGGTTGTTTATAAATGGCTCGTGCCAGAGCAATCCGCTGCTTTTGTCCGCCGGTCAACGGGCTAAGTGCATCATCTACATTCGTTGCATAACCATCCTGCAAGCGAAGAATAATTTCATGCACACCTGCCGTTTGCGCGGCTTCGACAATATCGTCATTAGAGGCATCACCGTCAAACCGGGCAATATTTTGTGCGACCGTTCCTGATAGTAGCGCGACTTCCTGTGGCAGATAGCCAATATAGGGGCCAATATCATCCGGGTCCCATTGCTCGAATGTCGCCCCATCAATGCGCACCGAACCCCGGTCAGGCATCCACAAACCAACCAGCAAGCGTGCAAGGCTGGATTTGCCTGAAGCGCTCGGACCAATCACTCCCAGCCCATCGCCAGGTTTTAGATCGAAACTGACATCCGACAATATATAGAGAGCATCAGTTGGTGGATCTTTGAGAAAACTGTTTTTGACGACGTTCCTTACTTCAATATTGCCTTGAGGTGCCGGCAATTTAACTCCAACACCGGTTCTCACATTGTCGCGCTCGAGATATTCTTTTAACCGCTTTCTGGCAAGGCGCGCTCGCTTTATCATCCGCCAGCCACCAATCGTCTGGTCAATCGGCGCCAATGCCCGACCAGCAATAATTGAGGCCGCAACTATCATTCCAGGAGAGATTTCCTGTTTAATCGCCAGATAGCCTCCAAGTGCCAGAATTGAAGACTGCAGTAACAGGCGAAACGACTTTGAGCTTGCTGTAAATACTTCGGAACGCTCGGAACCCCGTTGCAAAAAATAAAGCGCCTGGTTTCGGCGCTCAACCCAGGCGCTGGTCGCATTGCCAAGCATTCCCATCGACAAGACACTCTCTGCCCCCTTATGGGCCTGGTCCGCAAACCTGCTTTCAATAATATCCGCCTGCGCCGCATTGCCAATCGACCGTGAGGTAAACCACTCATTCAAAAGCGCGACTATAGTGATAATGCATGCCCCAGCCAATGCTAACAAACCAAGCTGCACGTGGAGAAAAAAAACAACGCCCAAATAGAGCGGGAACCAGGGCAGATCAAACAGCGCCAGAATTGTCGGACTGCCCATAAATCCGCGTAAAATTCCAATATCCTGCACTGGTCGGTATCCAGGATTAGTACTCGATAATGAACGAACCACCCACGATCTGAATGCCAGGGGTGACAAGCCACTATCCAGCCAGTGAGACAATCGTGACAAAGTTCTTACTCGTAGAAAATCCAGAACCCCCATAATAATATAAAGAGCGAGCACTAGCCCGAGCAACGTCACCAGTGTTGGTACAGATTGACTGGTTAAAACACGGTCATATACCTGCAGCATGAATAACGGTCCGGTTAGCATCAACAAATTTATGACACAGCTCAGCACACCGACAACAAGGTAAACCACCCTGAGCTTTCTGAATATTGACGATAGCGGAGTTTTAGTTGCAGGCAGTAAGTGTGTTGTCAATCGAATGTGCCCCCCGGCCCTTACTGGTTTTAAAGCCGGTCAATATATACATATTCATCTGTAAGCGATACTTAGCAAATAATAATCGATATTGTTAGAAGAAAGTGAAACTATCCTTGTCCAGCGCCGATAATTGGGTGCCAACCAGAAATAGTTCATCACCGTCGCCGAAGTTAAACAGCACACCGCCGTCCAGCTCCTGGCCATGGGCAAGAAGTTGATCAAAATTCGTCACGCCCTCGATGCTGAGTTTAATTTTGTCACCAGTAAAATTAAAGCGGCGGCCGGATCGAGGCGCTTCAAAATCCATAATCTGATCAGAGCCGTCACCTTCGCCAAATATGAAAACATCAGAACCTGATCCACCAAATAACTTGTCATCACCTTTGCCGCCCCGGAGTTCATCATCCCCACGGCCACCGAATAGCTTGTCCTTGCCGACTCCGCCAGAAATCTTGTCATTGCCCAAACCGCCGAAAATGCGGTCATTGCCCTTGCCACCACTGAGAACGTCATTGCCGCGCCCACCCGACACACGATCATTGCCTGCGCCGGCAAAGGCACTGTCATTGCCCGCACCAGTCGCGATGAGATCGTCACCGCGACCGCCGCGGGCAAAATCATCACCGCCACCAGAGATGATGATATCGTCCCCACCACCTCCTGACAGATTATTGTCACCTAAAAAATCGCCGATCAATATATCCGAGCCACTACCGCCGGTTTCAGTATTATCAAATGGCTCACTCACTTCGATTGAGATCTGGGCCTGAGCAACACTTGTGCCATCGGAAATCTCATAAAAGAACTGGTCATTGCCGACAAAGCCCGTATCTGGAGAATAACGGACATTTCCGTTGGTGAGCAATTCCACGCTGCCGTAATCGCCGTCAGAGACACCGGATATCTCCAGAGCATCACCATCGGGATCGTAATCATTGCTCAATATGGTCGAGCCTGAAATTGTGGTTGCGACATCACCACGGGTCTCAAATGGTCCATCGTCAACTGCAACGGGCGCACTGTTGCCCGGTTCAAAGGTAATGGCGAATATGTCGGATGCTTGCAACTCGCCGTCAAAGGCGCCTATTTCAATCCCCCAGACACCTGCCGCAGCGTGTGGTGCCTCGCCGATCAGATTGCTGCCATCGAACGATATCCAGTCTGGCAACGCGCTGCCATCGGCGAGCCGGGCAGCATATATGAGGGTATCACCATCCGGGTCGGAAAAAGTGTCTTCCGGCACCTGGATAGCGAATGTCTCGCCGGTGAATAACGGTGCATCACCAAGCGGCCGATCAGAAAGCGGATTGTCCAGAACCGGCGCGTCATTGACCGGTCTTATTGTCAATGCAAAATCATCCGAGATCTCGGTGCTACCGTCAGAAATAAACATTCGGAGCGGAATTTCTCCGTTGAAATCCGCGGGCGGTGTGCCCGACAGAGCGAAGCTTGCTGCATCGAAGGACAACCAGTCGGGTAAGGCTGTACCATCTTCGAGCCTTACATCGAAACTCAACGGATCGTCGTCCACATCTGAGGCGAGACCGGTCTGAAGGTCGAGTGAAAAGGCTTCATCCTCTGAGATAAACCGGTCCGAATATGGTGCAGACAGGCCTGGCGCGTCATTCACAGGATCGATGATGAGCTTAAATGTGCGGCCGGTCGTCAACTGGCCATCATTGGCGGTGAGTTCGAGTGTGAGTTGTCCATTGAAATTGGCCGGAGGCGTGCCGGTGAAGATCTGTGACGTACCGTCAAAGGCGAGCCAGGCTGGCAATGCCGTGCCGCCGACCCGGGCGACCGTCAGCGTCAGATCATCACCGTCAGGATCAGATAGAATGCCGGTCGGCAAAGATATACTAATCGGCTTATCCTCATTCGACCGCAATGGATCGATCTGCGCAATTTCCGGAGCCCGGTTAACAGCAATCAAATCAATGATGATATTTGCGGTATCGGATAACTGCCCATCGCTCAACGTATAGGACAAACTGATCTGTCCGGACAAAGATGGATCCCGGTCAATGCCAATGTTACCCAACCCATCGAGCGCAGCACTAAAGCCAACACCCGACAACACGCTCCTGACGTCCAGACTATCCCCATCAACGTCCAGATCATTTGCGATCAGGTGGGCCACTGGAATGGTGATGAGAAGGTCTGATCCCGCGTCCCATATATCATCATTCGCGACCGGCGCGTCGTTCACCGGCACAATGGTCAGAGCAACCGCGCTAACCGTCTCTACACTGCCATCAAACGCAGTCAAATCCAGCTCAATTTCACCATTGAAGTCCGCCGGCGGACTTCCCTCAAGTGTCAAACTTGCCTCATCAAAATTTAACCAGGACGGCAGGCTTGTGCCATCCCGCCCGCGCATGCCAATTTGCAGTGCATCAAAGTCCACATCGGTAAAGACATCAGAGGGTAATGTGACGCTGAACGCTTGATCTTCGATGCCGTTCAGCAATGGCACCTCGCCGATAACGGGTGCGTCATTGACACTGGCGAGGGTTATGGTGACACGGGCCGTGTCAGTGATACCGGTGGAATCTTTCACTTCGTAATCGAAGGTAGCGAGGCCTATACGGTTCGCATCCGGGGTTATAATGAGCTGACCGGTGCCGTCGTCAGTCACGGTAACACCGTTCGACGCAATCACGCTATTGAAGAGAATGGCTTCCAGATCAACATCGACATCATTGGCGAGAAGCTGGCTCGCCGTAATTGTGAGCGGCGTGTCTTCAACCATATCCAGAGCATCATCAAAGGCAACCGGGTCATCGCTCACCGGCACAACATCAATGGCGACAGTTGTATAGACCGGAATGCCGGAAGCGTCAGTTATGGCGTAGGACACTATGAGCTCGCCAAAGAAATCCTGCTCTGGTTCGACGCGGAAAAAGCCGTCCGTAAGCTCACTCACGAATACCAGATCGTCACCATCAGGATCATAGTCATTGGCAAGCAGGGTTGCGGGATCAATATCCAGGAAACTGTCTTCAAGAACTTCAAAGCCCGCATCTGACACGGCGAATGGTAAATCATCGCTGGGAAGAACAGTGATCGAAACGAAACCGGTATTTACTGCCCCGCGCTCATCGACAACCCGGTAGGTAAATCCGGCATTACCAAAGTAATCAGTGCGCGGTGTGAATACAGCCGTGTCGCCGACTTTGACAACGTCGCCATTGTCGCCGTCAAAAACGCTCTCGACGAAGAACGCGTCATTTTCGATATCCCGGTCATTTTCAAGGAGCAATGCGAGATCGATAACCAGCGGTGTGTCCTCATTACCGGTATAAATCCCGTCATCGATGGCAATTGGGCCATCATTGACTGCAGCAAAATTCAGTTCAACGGCACCTGTACTTTGAAGGCGACCATCGGTAATCACATAAGTAAAGGTGACCAGGCCGTTGACGTTCTCATTGGGGACGAATTGGATGTCGCCATTTGGTAAACGGAACGCATTTGCCTCATCGACAGATTCCATGATCGAGACAAATACAATCGGTTCATTGTCGGCGTCGCTGTCATTAGCCAGAAGATCGGCAATGGTGATGGTGATGGCCTGGTCTTCAACGCCGTTGATGATGTCGGTGGCCGCATCTGGTGCGATATTTGTCGAGATCACATTGATTTCAACATGTCCCACACTCGACCCGTCTATGCCGTCGGCAACCGCATAATCGAAGCTTGCCGAGCCGTCGAAATTCGCCGTCGGTGTGAAGGTAATGGTGTCATTTTCAATGGCAACGACGCCATTAACGGCGTTCAGCACTCCGATTATGGATAGTGGATCACCATCGACATCAAAATCATTGGCAAGCAGGGTCGCCGGATCAATGATAAGGATATTGTCTTCGAGACCGTCAAGAAGATCAGCGACTGCCACAGGCGGATCGTTGACCGGAGCAACACTTATCACCACGGTGCCCTGGGCCGCACCCTGAAGGTCATCGGTAATTGTATATGTGAACCCGTCCTCGCCGGAATAGCTCGGATCCGACAGATAGGTCAGCGTCGCACCGCTATTACCATCGAATGCCTGCTCGACAATTTCTGAGGCAGTTGTTGTGCCATCATCTATTGTGAATTGTATTGCCAGGGCCTGTCTGAAATCCAGGGGTGGCGTTGCAGTGAGACGTCCCGTCACCGGATCAATTATCATCCAGGATGGCAGTTCGGAACCGTCTTCAAGATTTGCGGAGTAAACTGCATCCACCAATATAGGCAGGCTCAAAGGTGCATCGATTGCGATAGCAACTGTCTGCACCGTCAATGAGCCATGGGCCGGTTGTGCAACAGCGATGGCACGGAACGGGTCACCATCATCATCACGGTCATTGGCCAGGAGATCGCTCAAGGCAAATGTCAGCGCCTCATCCTCAATGGCTTGGAGGCTGTCCTCCTCGGTATCCGGGATCTCGGGCAATGGCAGAACATTGATAATAATGACGCCGGGGTTATCACTTATCCCACCCTTCTCGTCCGTTGTCTGATAGGAGATAGCAAGAGCACCATTGAAATCTTCCGGTCTGAATACATCGATCCGTTCGGGACCGTAAACAAGCGAATATTGAGCACCATCACTACTATCTGAATTATGAGGGATGACCGTGTAGGTCTGATCGACTTCGAGATCAGTAATTATCGCGAGATCAGGCAGTTCCCCACCATCCCCGGAAATATCGAGACGAACCGGCACCGCACCCACATAGGTCGAGGGCGGTGTACCTGTGAAGCTCAAGGTCTCTTGGTCGAAAGTGAGCCAGTCCGGCAGATCGAGACGGTTCTCTTTTGCCGCGCTTATAGTGCTGGCCTCGGCTAGGTCAATGGCAAGCAGACCCTGACTTGCGAAGAATTGATTATTCGCAATCAATGCATTGATTGCGGGATCCAGCGGCGCAGCTGGATCAACAAGGAATTCGAGCGCAAATCCACGCGGAGTAGCCGCATAGGTATCTTCTGGCAGCGCCTCAACGTCCGGGGAGAAAATGAGCTGAACACGGGCAAGCTCAGCTCCATCTTCAGGGGCAATACCAGTTGTTTCAAACGCCATATCCTCGGCGTTAAAGTCCAACCAACCAGGTAATGGCCGCCCGCTTGCGAGACTGGCCGAGAAGCTGCCGTTAGAAATATCAAAGAGAGCAATATCGCTATTATAAATAACGCCTTGTTCAAGACCAGCGACATCTGCGGGCGTAATTGTAATGGTGTCGCCAAACTCACTGACGTCGCCGGTTGCACTTGTCCTTGAGAATGTCAGCCCGACATCAAAAGCCTCTATTACATCTGCCGGGGGGGTGCCTGTGAAGGTCAGGGTCGCGGCATCAAAACCGAGCCAAACCGGTAATTCGAACCCGCCCGAGAGATCGGCCTGGGCAAGCGCCACTGAGATGGAGGTGTCGGAGGCAAGGTTTTCGGCGGTCAATTCATAGCCGGCTGCGAACGGAGCGCGAATATTGTAATCGGGTACCAGAACACCGATAATCGACACGCTTTCAAAAAACAATACGTCGCCTTCAGGTTCAATGTCATTGCCGAAAGCTTCTGCCGCAATGACAAAGATCGGCTCGTCTTCAAGGCCTTCGACAATGTCGTCACGCAGGATGGCGCCATCATTATTGGGCAGGACGGTGATCGCAACAAAGGCTTCATCAAACCCACCCCGGCCATCACTTATGGTGTAGACGAAGCCCGCCTCGCCATTGTAATCGGAACGCGGCGTGAAGACGATTTGGCCATCTGCATCCAGTGCTACCTTGCCGTTTAATGGGAACCGTTCCACCCCGGCAAGAGTAATTTCATCGTCATTGGGATCTATGTCATTGGCCAGAAGTACAGCTGGATCAATGACAATGGACGCATCCTCAAGCGTTGTAAAACCAGCATCGTCATAGGCCCTCGGGGCATCATTCAGTGGAATGACATCAAGCTCAACCAGAATTGTTGACGCTGCCCCGCGTGCATCAACCAGATCGTATGAGAAAAACGCTTCGCCCAACGCTTCGGCTGTGAAGGCTATTTCGCCTGCCGCCGCATCATATACGGCTGTGCCGTTGCTTACCGAATGAATACCTTCAAACGTAAACTCATCGCCTTCAACATCAAAATCATTGGACATCAGGCTGGCGAGCGTGATGATGTTTGTCTTATCCAAACGAACTGTTTTATCGTCGGTATCGTCTATCCCGCTACGCGGCGCGTCATTGACGGGATCGATGAAGAGTTCCACTGCTGCAGTAGATGTCAGCCCTTCCGGATCGGTGAGCGTATAGGTGAACCCTGCAAAACCGAAGTGGTCTGCCAAAGGTGTGAATTCGATATATCCACCGTCGATCTTTCCCGCTCCGTTGGTGGCCACCGCGTTTACAGAGGTATAAAGTGGGTTGCCCTCACCATCCAGCAGCGGCGTAATCTCACCAATAACGGTCAGTGGATCGCCATCAATATCAATGTCATTTGCGACGAGGTCCGCAATGGCAATGCGAAGGATGATATCCTCATCGCTGTGGATCACTCCATCATTCACACCGACAGGCGCGTCATTCACCGGTGCAATATTGACCTCGACCTGGGCAGTTGACTCACGGCCAAATTGATCGCGAACAGTATATTCAAAGAAGGCGTCACCGTTAAAGTCCTGAACGCCGAGGAACGTTATGGAGCCGTCTACATCGATTGCGGCAGCACCATTAACTCCATTTTGCACCGAGACCACGGTCAATTGGCCCAGTCCCTCATCTGCGTCATTGGCAATCAAATCCAAAGGATCGATAACCGCAACCAAATCCTCCAGAGCCAACCGGTAGATATCGTCATTGGCGTTAAAGCGACCTACCCGCTGCAGATCCTCTATAAACGAGCGGTCCCAAACCGTTCCGTCGGCAAATAAAATTTCCTCAACCCCGGTTTCCGCGCCAAGAAAATGATCGGTGACACGAATATTATCGATCAGGAAGCCGTCATCGCGCTCAAGCTCGAGCAGCAGATTGTCGCCTTCACGTATAACGGAAATATCCTTGGGGGCGACCGCATCGCCCATGACAATACGGTCAATATCGGACGCATCACCGATTTCAGTTATGGTATCCGCAGCGCTGTCAAAGCCGAACAGATAGCTATCAGAACCTGCACCACCAATTAAGGAATCGTCACCAAACCCACCATCAAACATTTCATCGGACGCAGTGCCGATAAAGGTGTCAGCAAAACTCGTGCCTATGAGCATCTCGATGTTAAAGAGCGTATCGCCAAGCGCTTCACCGGCAAGTCCCTGGCCGAGTGTCAAATCGACAACCACGCCTTCATCCGCACCAGCATAATCAGCAATGTCAAATCCACCGCGTCCATCAAGAACGTCGGCCCCGCGCCCGCCCCGCAATATATTATCACCGGCATCGCCGCGTAACGTGTCGCCATGAAAGGAGCCCCGGACAATCTCGATGTCGGTAAAGGTGTCACCCTCGGCGTCACCGCTACCAACCGTGCCGTCAACCATATCAACAGTGACGCCTTCATTCGACAAGCCATAGTCAGCAATATCGATGCCCGCACCGCCAAGCAGTTGATCGGCACCGCGTCCACCAATAAGTGTGTCGTCACCACCCAGGCCCTTGAGAACATCATTGCCACGTCCACCTTTAAGAATGTTGGCGCTTCCGTCACCCTCAAGGTCATCGTCAAAGCCAGTGCCTATAATATTCTCAATATTGCTTAAGACGTCGCCTTCAGCGTCGCCACCACTAGCAATGCCGTTCGCGAGCGAAATATCCACCGCTGACGTGGACGAGAAATAATCAGCTGTGTCTTGCCCCTCGCCGCCATCAATATTGTCAGCCCCCTGACCACCCTCAATGGTGTCATCTCCGTCCTGGCCCAGAAGTGTATCTGCACCAGCCCGTCCCTCCAAACGGTCATTGCCGCCCCGGCCCTCGAGTTGATTGTCAACTGCATCGCCGCCAAGGGTATCATTGAATTCGGTCCCTGAAAGCGCCTCGACATTTAGATAGGTATCACCTTGGGCATAGCCACCTTGACCGACACGAGACGTCAGGTCAGCGCGAACGCCGGTATTGGAACCGGCAAAATCAACCCTGTCAAATCCGGCACCGCCATCAATGCTGTCACCATCATCACCACCAAAGATCAAATCGTCGCCATCACCTGCGTCAATCTGATCTGCACCCGTACCGCCTTCGATGTGGTCCGCGCCGCCCCCGGCCTTGATAGCATCAGCGCCAGCAAGACCAACGATGGTCTCGTCAAGGTCATTGCCGAGCAGCAGGTCAATAAGTGGTGTGCCCTCAAGGTAGCTGTTATATGTCTGGTCAACATGACCAGTAGCAAAACCGACATCTTCAAGACCTGTTGAATCGGAAATGCGATACTGCACGCTAACATCACCGGTGAAACCGGATGGCAGGCGAACAGAAACAAATGTTTCACCACTCACCTCGACGACTTCAAAACTGCCTGCACTAACCTCATCAACACCTACAAAGGTGACGCTCGGTTCTTTCTCACCACCAAATTCAAAGCCATTATATTCATCATCAACATCAAAATCATTGGCGAGAAGATCTGAGGCCCGCAATATGAGAGGCACGTCCAGGGGTGTTGTACCACCATCATCAGCCACAGCCGTCGGCTCGTCATCGACGGGAATCATGACAATATTGATAAAACCTTCTGATGACCCGTCGCGATTGTCTGTGATCGAATAGAAAAAGCCGCCAGCGGCGGTGGAGTTTAGATCCGGCGTGTATAAAAGGTCTCCATTGGCATCTTCGGTGATGGTACCGTTTAGTGGTGCCGTGAACAGATCGTTTAGATTGGGATAGCGCCAGCCCTCAAAGAAAATCTGATCCCGGTCGATATCCGTATCATTGGCAAGCAAGACAGAAATCGGAATAAGCGTTGGTACATCTTCATAGACATTGATGACGTCTTCCACCGCATCCGGCGGCGCATCGCCAACATTCTCAAAATAAAGTTCAACTTCGGCAGCGTCGACACCGCCCTCAGGGTCGGATACGAGATAGTTGAAACTTGCAACACCCCAGTAATCCTGATCCGGGGTGAAGATGACCGTTCCATGATCGGTAATTACAGCGTCGCCATTAATGCCATTTGAAACGCTTTCAAATGTCAGTGCCAATCCTTCAATATCAAAGTCATTTTTGAGCAATTCCGTAATGGTGATTTCAATAGGCGTGTCTTCGAATCCATTGAGGAATAGAAATTCCTGTTTGGTGTAGCTGTCATCTCTGGCAACGGGCACATCATTTACCGGCTGATAGGAGATCGTCGCACGGGCGCTGCTCTCAGCCCCCTGGCCATCGCTTACAACATAATCAAAATAGGCGTCGCCGTTGAAGTTGACCCATGGTTCGAACAGAACAGTACCATTATCGAGCAATCGGGCAGTACCACCAAAATCTTCCGTGATGCTGGTCAAAATCAAAACATCGCCATCCCGGTCAATGTCGTTCGCGAGGAGGTCATCAAGGGCGATCACAATGGGATTGTCTTCAAGGATTGCGGTGCCGTTATTGGTATCGAAATAATCATCTTGTAATTCAGGCGCGTTGTTTACAGGTGTTACAAACACCTCGACACGACCAGTGGCCGTACCCCCGGCATTATCCGAAACGACATAGTTGAAAAAGGCATCGCCGAAGAAGTAGTCGCGCGGCGTAACGAGAATCACTCCATCGTCGGTAAGTTCCACCGCGAGATCAGCACTTGAGAACACCGAGCTTACGACAAGCGGGTCGCCATCAACATCAAAATCATTAATGGAGAGCGCTCCAGCTACAATCTGGAAAGGAACATCTTCAAGGGTCTGAAATCCAGTATCTGTCAGGGCAATTGGCGCGTCATTGACTGGTGATACCTCAATGATAACCTGGGCCTCGGCGCGGCCTCCTTCCGGCGTATTTGCCACATATATGAAGCGGGCTGTGCCAAAGAAATCTGTGGTCGGCGTAAAACCTATCTCACCATTACTCGACAGGTTGGCGACGCCGCCCTCGGCTCCAAAGACCTGGGCCACAATCATCCGGTCACCATCCACGTCATTTGAAAGCAAACGCTCGGTTTGGATGGTAAGGAACCCGTCTTCCTCGACCTCAAAACCCAAATCATCGCGGGCTTCGGCCACAGGGCGCACACGCAGATCAACACGCGCTTCTGAGATGCCGTTACGGCCGTCAGACACCTGGTAGGTTATCCTGGTCGGACCGGAGAAGCCTTCATTGGAGGTAAAAAGAATGTCGCCTTGCGCGTTCAGTTCCGCCACACCATGTTCGCCGCCGTCGACAGCGATAATGGTTAGATCATCGCCGTCCGCATCAAAATCATTAAGAAGAAGCGTCGACGCCAGAATAATCTGTGCCTCACCTGTGGTGGCGGTAAAATATCCATCATTGACGGCGACAGGGTTGTTGTTTTCCAAAAGCACCTGAACGGAAGACTTTGACCAGCTGATACCGTCGGTGAATGTATACTCCTCAACCCCTCGGCCATCATCTGCAATGGCATCAATGACAGTCAGGGTGTCGCTTTTTGATGAGGCAAAGCTGAATACGATTGTATCGCTGCCCTTGAAGAGGCGTTCAACGGAAACTTCCGTGGAAACGAAATTGAGGAATTCAACGCGGTCGACAGTACCTGCCGTGATATCATTTTCCTCGATGGTGTCATGCCCATCGCCGCGGTGGAACCGATAAATATCTGCCCCCTCACCGCCTGATAAAAAATCATCTCCCTGCTCG
>Ga0209633_10000924_pt1 | contig 32177 bp, 32 predicted proteins | sample Cruoilmetagenom1_FD_187290 | JGI IMG/M metagenome (GOLD analysis project Ga0209633, IMG submission 187290) | Oil polluted marine microbial communities from Coal Oil Point, Santa Barbara, California, USA - Sample 1 (SPAdes) (version 2) | ecosystem: Environmental > Aquatic > Marine > Oil seeps ... | reverse complement strand
ATGTCGTTGGAAGTCTATAAATAAACTTCTGTTTTTCTAATGAAAAGCCTCAAAAAAATCTACAGATTTAAACCTGTAATTCTTACTCAATTTTACGCTGTCAATTTCTTAATCTTTCAATGAACTTTTATGAAAAAAATCGGACTCAAAATAGAGCCTTTTTTTGTTTCGGACTGCAAAGATAAAATTCTTTTTTTATCTGGCAATTTTATTTTGCAAATTTTTAAGTTTTTATTCTATTTCTAAAATCGGTCATATTAACCATAAAACTTGTTTTTAATTGCGGGTGCAAATGTAAATTCTTTTTCTATTCTACCAACCTTTTTTTAATCTTTTTTCTGCTATTTTTTTATTAAATTTTTAATGCTTTTGTTTACAGTGTTTTATAGTTGCTTTTTTTTAATTTTTTAAACATGTGTTAGTGATGAAAATGACATTCTTTTAATACTTAAGTCAATTACAACAAACATTAAGTTAAATATAACAGTTGCTAGAATTTTAAAAGATTTCTAAATTAAAAATGCTTCAAGAAAGTATTAAAAGATATAATGGATAGCGCGAACTCTCCTGAAGATAGATAACACCATAAATAACCACCATAATATTTATATATTATTTTTTGTTTTATTAATGAGAGTTTTGAATATCTTTGCAACCTTATTTTAGTATTATATAATGATAAAGATTACATTACCTGACGGATCAATTAAGGAAGTTGCTAAAAATAGCAGTCCGATGGATATTGCAAAAAGTATTAGTGAAGGCTTAGCAAGAAATGTTATTTCGGCTAGCTATAATAATATAACTGTTGAGACCTCCACCGAATTGACCGAAGACGGTTCATTAATATTATATACTTGGAACAATGATGAAGGAAAAAAAACCTTTTGGCATTCATCTGCTCATATTTTAGCTCAAGCCATTTTGCATTTTTATCCCAAAGCAAAATTAACTATTGGTCCTGCCATAGAAAAAGGATTCTATTACGATGTTGATTTTGGCGACGATACCATATCTGAAAGTGACTTCAAAAAAGTTGAAGACAAAATGCTCGAGTTTGCTCGTCAAAAGTTTGAATTCAAAATGCGAGAAGTTTCTAAAGCTGATGCTCTTTCATATTATAAAGCTCGTAATAATGAATACAAGGTTGAGTTGATTGAAAATTTAGAGGACGGTGAGATTACATTTTGTGATCATGCAGACTTTACTGATTTATGTCGTGGTGGACATCTACCAAATACCGGATTTATAAAAGCGGTTAAAATAATGAGTGTTGCAGGTGCCTACTGGCGAGGTGATGAAAAAAACAAACAACTGACTCGTGTTTACGGTATTTCTTTTCCTAAACAAAAGGAACTTACAGCCTATTTAGAACTTTTAGAAGAAGCTAAAAAAAGAGACCATAGAAAACTAGGTAAAGAGTTAGAATTGTTTACATTCTCGCAAAAAGTTGGTCAAGGATTACCTTTATGGTTACCTAAAGGTGCTGCCTTAAGAGAACGGTTAGAGCAATTCTTAAAAAAAATACAGAAAAAAGCTGGCTATGAAATGGTCATGACACCACATATTGGTCAAAAAGAATTATATGTTACTTCTGGACATTATGCCAAATATGGTGAGGATAGTTTTCAACCTATACATACACCAAAAGATGAAGAAGAGTTTTTATTAAAACCTATGAACTGCCCACATCATTGTGAAATTTATAATAACAAACCATATTCTTATAAAGATTTACCAAAACGATTTGCAGAATTTGGTACCGTATATAGATATGAACAAAGTGGTGAATTACATGGATTGACTCGTGTTAGAGGATTTACACAAGACGATGCACATATTTTTTGTACACCCGATCAGGTAGATCAAGAGTTTAAAAATGTAATTGATCTTTCATTATATGTATTAAGATCTTTGGGCTTTGAAAATTACACGGCTCAAGTTTCTGTGAGAGATTTAGAGAACCCTGATAAATATATAGGTGATGTTAAAAATTGGGAAATCGCTGAACAAGCTATTATTAATGCTGCAGAGGATAAAGGATTAGATTATGTGATAGAAGCTGGTGAAGCTGCTTTTTATGGTCCGAAATTAGATTTTATGGTAAAGGATGCCTTGGGTAGAAATTGGCAACTTGGAACCATACAAGTAGATTATACTTTGCCTGAACGTTTTGATTTAACATATAAAGGTGCTGACAATCAATTACACAGACCTATAATGATTCATAGAGCTCCATTTGGTTCTATGGAACGTTTTATTGCACTCCTATTAGAACATACCGGAGGTAATTTCCCTCTTTGGCTTACACCGGAGCAGGCTATTTTACTACCTATTAGCGAGAAATATAAAAATTATACGAAAAAAGTATTAAATTTGTTAGAAAATTACGAAATTCGCGCCCTCGTAGATGATAGGAATGAAAAAACGGGTAAGAAGATACGTGATGCTGAAGTAGGAAAGATTCCGTTTATGATTATTGTTGGTGAACAAGAAGAAAATGAAGGAGTGATCTCTGTACGGAAACACGGTGGAGAGGATCTAGGAAAAATGACAGTTGAAGAATTTTCAGTTTTAGTACAGCAGGAAATTAATAATACATTAGAACAATTTTAGTTTAACACTATCATAAGATAGTATAAATATTACAGCCATAGCAATAAGAAGACGAGGAGGCAGAAAACCCTGGAGAGTAATCAAAGAGGATCTGCACAAAATTAATGATAAAATTCGAGCTGAAGAAGTTCGTTTAGTTGGAGATAATGTCAAAATTGACGTTTATTCACTAGCTAACGCAAAGAAACTTGCGGCAGAATTAGAACTTGATTTAGTAGAGATATCTCCTAATGCTACGCCACCTGTTTGTAAAATAATAGATTATAAAAAATTTCTTTACGAACAGAAAAAACGTGAAAAGGATTTAAAATCTAAAGCATCTAAGGTTGTAATAAAAGAAATACGTTTTGGTCCGAATACAGACGACCATGACTATGAGTTTAAAAAGAAACATGCAATTAAGTTTTTAAGCGACGGAGCTAAATTAAAAGCGTATGTTTTTTTTAAAGGTCGTTCAATTATCTATAAGGACAAAGGTGAAATCTTATTATTAAGATTAGCCCAGGAACTTGAAGATTATGGTAAGCTAGAACAAATGCCAAGATTAGAAGGTAAACGAATGACAATGTTCATCGCTCCAAAAAAGAAATAATAAGCAAGAAGTAAGTAATAACAGATACTGAAACGAGTTCAGTACAAAAAAGTAGGAACAAAATGCCTAAAATGAAGACAAAATCTAGTGCCAAAAAGCGTTTCAAGCTTACCGGTACTGGTAAAATTAAAAGAAAGCATGCTTTTAAAAGTCATATTTTGACTAAAAAGTCTAAAAAGAGAAAGCTTAAATTAACACATAGTGGATTAGTACATAAAGCTGATCAGATGAATGTGTTAAAACAATTAAAATTAAAATAAACTAAAAAGTTTATTTGGTGAAAATTAATAACCCTGTGTTAGTGCTTTTAAAATGATTGAAACATATCTGCCTAACTCAAAAAAATTAGAAAATTATGCCTAGATCGGTAAATTCAGTAGCTAAAAGAGCTCGTAGAAAAAAAATATTAAAACAAGCAAAAGGTTACTTCGGAAGACGTAAAAACGTTTATACAGTAGCTAAAAATGCCGTTGATAAAGCAATGTCTTATGCTTATCGCGATAGAAAAAACAACAAACGTAATTTTAGAAGTTTATGGATAGTACGTATCAACGCTGGCGCTCGTCAATATGGTATGTCTTATTCTCAATTTATGGGCAAAGTAAAAGCCAATAATATTGAGTTAAATAGAAAGGTTTTAGCTGATTTAGCTATGAACAATCCTGAAGCTTTTAAAGCTGTTGTAGATAAAGTAAAATAAAAATAATTTCTTGCTTATATAAAAAAACCTGAGGTAACACTCAGGTTTTTTTATGACCTCATTTATACTAATTGAAAACATAATCATTATTTAACAATCTCAATTATAAGTAAATGCTATTTTTGCATTTTAAATTATACTATGGATTTATCTAAAATTAAACTGGTGGTCACAGATATGGATGGCACCTTATTGAATTCAAATCACGAGGTTAGTTCAAAATTTTTTAATTTATATGATCAATTAAAAAGCCATATTCATTTTGTGGCAGCAAGCGGGAGACAATATCATAGTATTTCTGATAAATTAGCCTCTATTAAAAACGATATTACCATTATTGCTGAAAACGGCGGAATTACCAAACAAGGAAACCACGAGCTTCTTTTAACATATCTACCTATAGAAAAGGCGCAACAACTCATCCCAATAATTCGAAATATAGATGGTGGTTATGCCGTTCTTTGCGGAAAAAAAAGTGCATATATTGAAACACAAGATGAATATTTTATTTCTCTATTTGATGAATATTATTCAAAATATGAAATTGTTGATGATCTCTTTCATGTAGTAACTGACGAGTTTTTGAAAATAGCTATTTATCATTTTGAATCGTCTGAAAAACATTTATACCCTTCGTTTAAACATTTAGAAAATGATATGAAAATAAAAGTATCGGGTAAAAATTGGTTAGACATTTCGCACACTAATGCTAACAAGGGATATGCCTTAAAACATTTACAAGATAAATTAGGTATTAGTAAAGAAGAAACAATGGTTTTTGGAGATTATAATAACGATTTAGAAATGTTAACATTGGCCGATTATAGTTTTGCAATGAAAAATGCTACTTCTAGTGTTAAAAAAATAGCTCGGTTTGAAACAAAAAGTAATGATGAAGAGGGTGTTGAATTTATTTTAGAGCAATTGCTCCGCTCTAAAACTTAGTTTCCAAAAGCGGTTAATACCACTGTACGAGCACCTCCATGATTTCTGTGTTCACATAAGTATATACCCTGCCAAGTACCAAGATTTAACTTTCCATTAGTAACTGGTATTTGAACAGAAGTGCCCATTAACGATGACTTAATATGTGCCGGCATATCATCCACTCCTTCATAAGTATGTATATAATATGGTGCGTTTTCAGGAACCATTTTGTTTAAATGACTTTCAAAATCAAGTCTAACAGTAGGGTCTGCATTCTCATTAATAGTCAAACTTGCTGAGGTGTGTTTTATGAAAACCTGTAACATTCCTGTTTCAATTTCTTTTATTTCAGGAATATTTTCTAAGATTATATCAGTTATTAAATGATAACCACGTTTGTGCGATGACAGAATTATTTCTTTTTGAAATGTTTTCATCTTTTTAAAAATATATGAATACAAGATATTAAAATTTTATCTTTTAAAGAAAAATCTTATCTTGTTGTCCTAAGGTGTACAAATCTATCAAGGTAAGCACAATCTTTTACAATCTCTGCCTTTATAGAGTTCTACATACCTATTTATCTAATTTTAAAATTCTTATTTATGAAAAAAGTAATGCTCTCATTCCTTCTTTTGGTGACTTTAACAGGATATACACAAATGAAAGCAGAGGATGTAAAAACATTTACCTTAAAGAATGGGATGAAATTCCTCGTAGTAGAAGATTTTTCCATTCCTAATGCAAATATGTATTTATTCTATAAGGTAGGAAGTCGAAATGAACATCAAGGAATTACAGGCCTCTCTCATTTTTTTGAACATATGATGTTCAATGGGGCAAAAAAATATGGTCCAAAACTCTTTGACCAAACCATGGAGTTTAACGGAGGAGCAAACAACGCCTATACCACAGAAAATGTCACTGTCTATACGAATTGGTTCCCTGCATCGGCCACTGAAGTTATTTTCGATCTGGAGAGTGATAGAATTTCAAGTCTAAGCATTGATTCCACCATGGTTGAAAGTGAAAGAGGTGTGGTGCTAAGTGAACGTAGTACGGGTCTTGAAAATTCTCCCTGGAGAAATTTAGTTCAGGCCGTACAAGCTACGGCATTTCAAGAACATCCTTATCACTGGCCTGTTATTGGATATGAAGATGATATGAAGAATTGGACTCAACAGGATCTGGAACAATATTTTAAGACCTACTATGCGCCTAATAATTGTGTTGTTGTGATTTCAGGGGCTTTAAAATTTGAAAAGGTCAAACAGCTGGCCGAAAAATATATCGAACCCATTCCTGCTCAGACCGCTCCGCCTAAAGTCCATATTAAGGAGCCTGTTCAAACGGGTGAACGAAGAATTACTGTAAAAAAGGAGGTTGCTACTCCCTATATGGCTATTGCATATCATACACCGGAAGCCAAGCATGAAGATTATTATGCTCTGAATATTCTTAACTCAATTCTTACCAGTGGGCAATCATCAAGATTATATACTGCTTTAGTTGATCAGCAACAGTTGGCCACCGAAGTATATTCTAGCTATGGTGAGAGCTTCGACCCCGGTCTTTTTTTTCTTTATTTAGTATCCAATAAAGAAGTAGATCATGACGATCTTGAAAAAGCAATTTTTGTTGAATTAGATAAAATAAAAAATACAGGTATCACAGAAAAAGAATTACAAAAAATAAAAAACCAGAAATTGATGGAATTCTATGATCAGGTAGAAACCATCAATGGTAAGTCAAACAATATAGGTACCTATGAAGTATTTTTTGGCGATTATAAAAAAATGTTCGAGGCACCTGATAATTATAATAAGGTTACTATTGCCGATATACAACGAGTAGCCAAAAAATATTTTGCGAAAAGCAACAGAACAGTAGGTGTATTAAAAACAAACGTAGAAGATTAATTTTATGAAACAAATCAAACAAACATTCGTAATAGTTTGCCTGTTGATGGCTTATAATATGACCATAACGGCACAAAACTACAAACTACCCGAATATACTAGCTTTAAATTACCTAATGGACTTACCGTTTATATGATGGAAAGGCATGATGTACCTGTTATTAGTTGCTCAGCCATACTTCCTGCAGGTGCTATTTATGATGGAGATAAAGCCGGGCTGGCAGGATTGACCGCGACTGCCTTAAAACATGGTACCAAAAGCTTTACAAAATCAAAACTAGATGAAGAACTCGATTTCATGGGCGCTTATATTAATACTTCTGCGTCCAAAGAATATGCTAGCCTCTCTTCAAAGTTTGCCGCTAAAGATAAAGACAAAGTACTTTCAATTATTAAAGAGATAATACTTGACCCTGTTTTTGACACAACCGAATTTGAGAAAGAAAAAAGTCGTCTTTTAGTTAGACTTGAACAACAAAAAGAAAGTCCGCGCTCGGTAATAAGATCTTATTTTAATAAACTTTTATTTGGCAATCATGTTTATGGAAATGTTACCCAAGGTATCAATGCTTCAGTTAGTAAATTAACTGTAGCTGATTTGAAAAATTTTTATAATTCGAATTATACTCCCAATAATGCCGCAATTAGTATCGTTGGTGATTTTTCTATAAAAGAGATGAAAGGAGTTGTAATCAAACTCTTCTCTAATTGGAAAAAAGGCGAAACCGTAAATGAAAACCTTGCTTCAAAATCCATTACAAAACCTATTGAAAATAGGGTGCTTTTAGTGAACAAAGAGGATGCAAAAGAGACAACTTTTTTTATTGGTGCTCCCGGTGTGAGTAGAAATAATCCTGATTTTATTTCTATTGATGTTGTGAATACACTTTTTGGTGGACGTTTTACTTCTATGCTAAACGATGAACTTCGGGTGAATACTGGTTTGACTTATGGGGCGGGAAGTAGATTTAGTACATTAAAGAACGGAGGCTCTTTTTACATAAGTACTTTTACTGCGGCTAAAACTACCGAGGCAGCTATTGACAAGGCTTTGGAAGTCTTAAACAAGTTGCATACCAGCGGCCTTGATGAAAGATCATTGACTTCAGCAAAAAATTATGTGAAAGGCCAATTCCCTCCTGATTATGAAACTACGGGACAGTTAGCTGGTTTATTAACCCAGATGTTTTGGTATAATTTTGACGAGTCATTTATTAATAATTTTGAAAAAAATGTAGACGGTTTAGACTTAACAAAGGCCAATGAGATCATAGCGAACTATTTTCCTAAAGACAAACTTCAATTTGTGCTAATTGGTAAAGCGGCAGATATTAAAAAGATTGCCGAAAAATATGGTACAGTACGTCAGGTAGAAATTAAAGAAGACCCGAAAAGTGGTTTTTAAAAAAATAGTTTTGTAATTATCTACAATACTTTTTTAAATGTCAAACCTGTCTACCGTTTGATAGGAAAAAATACATATTTATAAATGTTACCTTAAAATGTTAGGAAAATGAAATAGCAAGCTCACAAATATAAAAACAATGACGATTACTGATGAACCTATTATTGTTGAACAACTTTTTGACACCTCTGTACAAAACATTTGGAGTGCACTTACAAATCTTAATGAAATGAAACAATGGTTTTTCAATAATATTGAATCTTTTAAGCCTGAAGTTGGATTTGAAACGCAATTTATAGTCCAAGTGGAAGACCGAAAATTTACTCATCTATGGAAAGTAATCGAGGTGATCCCTAATAAAAAAATAACTAATAATTGGAAATATCTCGAATATCCAGGTGATTCATTCGTAACTTTTGAAATAATTGAAGAAAATAATAATACAAAAGTTAGGCTTTCAACAACAGTGGTTGAAAATTTTCCATCAAATATTCCTGAATTCAAGCGAGAAAGCTGTATTAACGGATGGCACTATTTTATTAAAAAGAATCTTAAAGAATATCTGGAAAGAAATCCCACATAATATTTAGGAATACTCAATGAGTAGCACAAAAATGAGGGCTGAACATATCAAATTATAACGGCAAATAAACTATCTTAGAAAATTATAGATGATCGTATTCAGAAAGTCCTTTGCTAAAATTTTCTGGATTTTCTGCTAAGTGATAACGAGGGTCGTCAATAGCCTCTTCAATTACCTGATGAAAGTGTACATTCGATTTATATAATAACACTTTACAATCTTCACTAAGATGCTTAAGTTTTATAGTTTTCCCCTCGGCTTCGTATTTATTAACTAAGTTAAGTATTGCTTCAAGGGCAGAATGATCACTCACTCTAGACTCAACAAAGTCAATTTCTACATTATCAGGATCATTTTTTACATCAAATTTATTATTGAATTCCTGAATGCTACCAAAGAAAAGTGGTCCCCAAATTTCGTATATTTTAGTACCATCTTCTTTCATACGTTTTCTAGCTCTAATTCGCTTGGCATTTTCCCAAGAAAATACCAATGCACTAATTATTACGCCTGCAATAACTGCTATTGCTAAATCGAAAATAACAGTTAAAGCTGATACTGCAATTAAAACAATAACATCACTTAATGGAATTTTATTCAATATCCTAAAACTACTCCAGGCGAAAGTTCCAATAACCACCATAAACATAACCCCCACTAATGCGGCTATCGGTACTTGCTCAATTAACCCTGAAGCGAATAAGATAAATGCAAGTAATGCTAATGCGGCCACAATACCCGAAAGACGACCTCGTCCACCACCTTTTATATTGATCAATGATTGTCCGATCATAGCACAGCCTCCCATACCACCAAATAAGCCGGTAACAATATTTGCACCACCTTGGGCCAAACATTCTCTATTTGAATTACCTCTGGAATCGGTCAATTCATCAATTAAATTCAAAGTCATTAATGATTCTATTAAACCTATGGCTGCCAATATTAATGCATAAGGACCAATAAATTTCAAGGTTTCAAATGTAAAAGGTATTTTATTAAAAATTTCAAATTGAAATTGCGGTAAACCACCTTTTAAACCTCCTCCTCCTCCATCTCTAATAAAACTACCAACTGTTGCTACATCTAAATTTCCAAAAATTACAATAGCAGAAACCACTAAAATAGCTACTAAACCATCAGGTATCTTTTTAGACATTTTAGGCAAACCAAACATCAACAACATTGTTAGTAATACCAAGCCTGTCATTAATAATAATTTAGTAGTGGGTAGAAATTTTTTAACAATACCTTTCTTTTCTACTTGAAAAATAGCATTGTTTTCAATATTAAATTTAACCTCTTTAGTTTTTAGATCAAAAATCTGATTATCAACAATCTGATATGTTGGTGTATTACTATGCTGTGCTACTAATTTATCGCCTTTATTTAAGAACAATAGGTTGCCGGTATGAAAATCATAAACATTTTCACCTTTAATTTCCATTATTTTCTCAACCGAAAGTGTCTTAACTTTATTATTCCCAAAAGTATCTTTTACATTCTCCTTAAACATTCCCAACTGCGACAAAAATATCACAATAGCCAAACCATTTACAAAGCCCATCATTACAGGATGAGGAATCAGTCTAACAAACTTTCCAAGTTTTAAAACACCTGCAAGCATTTGTATAATTCCCATTAAAACAACAGTAGCAAATAAATAATATAATCCTAGATTTTCTCCTTCTACTCCTAATGAATTTCCTTTCGCAACCAAAGCTACCATAACAACCGCTAAAGCTCCTGTGGCACCCGAAATCATTCCTGGTCTTCCTCCAAAAATTGCGGTTATCAAACCAATCATAAAAGCGGCATATAAACCAACCAAAGGGTCTACCCCGGCAACGAATGCAAAGGCTACAGCCTCAGGCACTAAAGCTAAAGCTACTGTGATGCCTGATAAGATATCATTCTTAACATTTTTGGTTCGTTTTCTAAAAAATTCTGTCATGGCATTTTTTTAATAAGCGGCAAAAGTACAGTTATTATTGACTATACCAATATTGTTCAAGCCTTATTTAAACAATAGTTTAATGTTTGCATAGGTGTTTTTCATAACTTTTTTAATTTGATACTCCTTAAGCCACTCAACTTTTGTAATTCCTTCTTCAAATTGTGGTTCTAAATCACCAACAAAATCTGTGCTCATTTCAAACCAATAACTTATTTTAAGTATGTAATTTTCTTTATGCTTATAAATATGATAGGTTGAATCAAGTGGTTTTATAATATTTAATTGTTTTACACCTGTCTCTTCTTCTACTTCTCTAATAGCAGCTTCTTGTATCTCTTCGCCTTTTTCTATTTTACCTTTAGGCAGATCCCATTTATTATTTCTAAAAATAAATAAAATTTCATTTTTATCATTTAATACCACTCCTCCTGCTGCTTTTATTATTTCAAATTGATTTGAAAAATGTTGCCTTAGCGAATCCGAATCAGCATCATATAAATATAGTTGTGTTATTTTATTAGTTTCTAGTTTTTGAATTAATGATACAATGTCGACATCATTAATGTCATAAAAATTATTCTCAGATTTAAACTTTAAATCATTTACTAAATAAATAGGATGATTATTAACAAAAATTGTTGTCATTTAATAAATAATTAATTTTAAAAATAAATTTGTTTAGATTTGCCGAATGATTTTTGAAAAAAATACGGCAAAAAAAACTGCTGAGTTATTATTACAAATTAAGGCAATTAAATTAAACTCTGAAAATCCATTTACTTGGGCATCAGGTTGGAAATCGCCAATCTATTGTGATAATAGAGTTACACTATCTCATGTGCAAATTCGCACGTATATCCGTGAACATATCTCGAAAATAATTGAAGAAAAATATGGTAAACCAGATGTTATTGCCGGAGTTGCTACTGGTGCTATTGCTATAGGAGTTTTAGTTGCTCAAGAGCTGGGAGTACCATTTATTTATGTAAGACCTGAACCTAAAAAACACGGTCGACAAAATCAAATTGAAGGACAAATTGAAAATAATCAAACTGTGGTGGTGGTTGAAGATTTGATTAGTACTGGTAAAAGTAGTTTAAATGCCGTTAAAGCTTTGCAAGATCAAGATATTAAAGTTAAAGGAATGGTAGCTATATTTTCTTATGGATTTGAATTTGCAACTCAAAACTTTAAAGATGCTGAAATAGAATTAACTACATTGAGCGATTATAATCATTTATTGCAACAAGCCATCGAAACACATTATATTGCAGAAAGTGAATTTGCAACTTTGCAAAATTGGAGAAAAAATCCAAGTGAATGGCCTAAATAGGTTTTAGAATTTAAACAATAATATTGTAAGTTAGCCAAAAATAACCCTAACTCCAGTTTTATAAAGAAGGAATTAATATAGAAAAAATGAATTTAGAAAGCCCTATAGTAAGTGTACAAAAATCAGATAATGAATTGTTTGAATTCTTAGCAGATGTCAATAATTTTGAGCAACTCATGCCTGAAAATATTGAAAAGTTTGAAGTCTATACTAACAATTCCTTTTTGTTTGTTTTAAAAGGAATGCCGGAAATTAGACTAAAGCTACAAGATCAAGTGCGTTCAAATAAAATTATTTTGGGTTCAGATCTTGATAAGTTTCCCTTTACTTTGACAAAAAATATTTCAAAATTAGATGAAAGTTCTAGTGAAATACAATTGGTTTTTAATGGTAAATTTAATCCTATGATTTCAATGATGCTTAAAAGCCCTCTGCAAAAATTCATCAATACTTTGAGTGAAAACATTGAGAAACTTTAAACATTCTAATCTTTAGAAATATTTTTAAATTTAATCTCTTTTAAAGCAAATTCTCGAATCGATTCATCTTCCAATTCGACCTGTAATTCACCTTCGTTTGTAACCCCCAAGATCTTTCCTAAAAACGCCTTTTTCTTATCATCAATAAACATTGATGGTATTCCTTTTTTATATAAGATTTTTTCGTACGCCTTTTTTATTTCTTGAAATTTTTGTTGTTCTACCAAAAGTAATTGGTATTGTATTTCAAGTAATATTTTATCTAATAATTCCTCCTTATTGATGGTTTTATTCAATATTGTTTTTAGTGAGGTAACGTTTAAAATATCTGAAGGGAATTTTGTTTGATTCGTATTTAATCCGATGCCTATAATAGCATGCTTAACTTTTGTATTATTAATAGAGTTTTCAATTAAAATTCCACAAACCTTATTATTTGCTGACAAAATGTCGTTCGGCCATTTGACAGTTAATTTTTCCGGAATATAGTATTTTAACACGTTGAACAATGCTACAGAAATAGCATAATTCAAATAGAATTGTTGTCTGACTTTCAAATTATTAAATTTGACTAAAATGCTGAACGTTAAATTTTTACCTTTATCTGATATCCATTTATTATCAAATTGTCCTTTCCCTTTGGTTTGATGTTCGGTAACTATAACCGTCCAATTTTCAATAGAATTCTTTTCAATTAAATTCTTTAAATAAGAATTTGTTGAATCTATGGCATTAAGTTTGACTATCTTCATTAAGGTGGGTTATATAATTGCAAATATAACACTTCAATAATGATAAAATTAATACATTTGCATAGAAATTTAAAGGTATTTAATGACGAAACACAAGGCGAATGCTGATCAGCTAATAACTGAGATTATTAGAGGAATAGAAAAAGTTAAAGGGCAAAATATAAGCATTTTAGACTTAAGGAAAATAGAAAATACTGCATGTGATTACTTTATTATTTGTGAAGGAACATCAAACACTCAAGTCAATGCAATTTCCGGTTCAGTTCAGAAAACAGTAAGTAAAGCAATACAAGATAAACCATGGCATGTTGAAGGAGAAGCAAATGCTGAATGGATCTTATTAGATTATATTAATGTAGTTGTACATATTTTCCAAAAACAAATTAGAGAATATTACGACATAGAAGGTTTGTGGGGTGATGCAAATATTACAAACATGCAAGCCACAAAAACAGTATAACGATTTTAGAATAGATAGATGAGTCAAGATAAAAAAAATAACAAACCCCTAAAAGAGTTCAAATTTAAATTCAATTTTTATTGGGTTTATGGTATTTTGTTCGCTCTAATTATAGGGTATCAATTTTTAAATAGTTCAGATTTAACGACTAGCAAGTTATCTGACAATGAATTTAAGGTAATCCTAAAAGATAATGATATTGAAAAAATAGTTATTGTCAATGATGATTATGCACATGTCTTTATAAAGGATGAGGCCTTAGCAAAGGAAAAGCACAACGCTAAAACAAAAGGTCCACTTTTCAATAAGAAAAACCCACTATATATCTATGATTTCGGTGATCTTCAAAACTTTGAAAATGAGTTAAATACTGAAAAAGCGAATAATGAATTAGATTTTGACAAAGACAATGCCAAACAAACAAGTATTTGGGATGGTATCTTCATGTGGCTGCCTTTTATATTTATTATTGCCATTTGGATTTTTATCATGCGCCGTATGTCTGGTGCTGGTGGTGGTGGTGGTGCCGGTGGACAAATATTCAACATAGGTAAGTCTAAAGCAAAATTATTTGATCAAGATCAAAAAGTTCAAACTTCTTTTAAAGATGTGGCCGGTTTAGAAGGGGCAAAAGAAGAAGTTCAGGAAATTGTTGATTTCTTAAAAAATCCTGATAAATACACAAAATTAGGTGGTAAAATTCCGAAAGGAGCTTTATTGGTAGGGCCACCGGGAACGGGTAAAACTTTATTAGCTAAGGCCGTTGCAGGTGAAGCTAAAGTGCCATTCTTTTCATTATCTGGTTCTGATTTTGTTGAAATGTTTGTAGGTGTTGGTGCGTCACGAGTACGTGACTTATTTAAACAAGCCGCTCAAAAATCACCATCAATAATTTTTATTGATGAGATTGATGCTATTGGTAGAGCTCGCGGAAGAAGTAATATTACAGGAGGTAATGATGAACGTGAAAACACGTTAAATCAGTTACTTACAGAAATGGATGGTTTTGGTACAGATACCAATGTAATAGTAATTGCAGCAACCAACCGTGCTGATGTTTTAGACAAAGCATTAATGCGTGCCGGTAGATTTGATAGACAAATTTATGTTGACCTACCAGATATGAATGAAAGAAGAGAAATATTTGAAGTTCATAAAAGGCCATTAAAATTAGCCAAAGATGTTGATATAGAATTTTTAGCCAAACAGACACCTGGTTTCTCTGGTGCAGATATTGCTAATGTATGTAATGAAGCAGCTTTGGTTGCAGCAAGAAAAAACAAAAAAGCAGTTCATCATCAAGATTTTTTAGATGCTGTTGATAGAATTGTAGGTGGTTTAGAAAAGAAAAATAAGATTATCACTCAAAAGGAAAAGAAAACCATAGCTTATCATGAAGCCGGTCATGCTACTGTTAGTTGGATGCTTGAACATGCAGCACCATTAGTAAAAGTTACTATCGTTCCCAGAGGTCAATCATTAGGTGCAGCTTGGTATTTACCTGAAGAAAGAATGATCGTTCAAACTGAGCAAATGTTAGATGAGATGTGTGCCACTTTAGGTGGTAGAGCGGCTGAAAAAATTATTTTCAACAAGATTTCAACTGGTGCTCTTAGTGATTTAGAAAAAATCACCAAGCAAGCTAGAGCCATGATTACAATATATGGTCTAAACAGTAAATTAGGTAATATTACTTATTATGATTCGTCGGGTCAAAATGATTATAATTTCTCTAAGCCATATAGTGAAGAAACAGCCAGATTAATTGATCAAGAGATTTCTGCGTTGATTGAAACTCAGTATATACGCGCTCAAGAAATTCTTAAAAAACATAAAAAAGAATTGACAGTACTGGCCGAATTGTTACTTGAAAAAGAAGTGATCTTCAGTGATGATCTTGAAAAGATATTTGGAAAAAGGCCTTTTATCAAAGAGCCTTTAGCAGTTAAAAAAGAAGCGAAAACCGCGAAAGAAACTACTGTTGAAGATCAAAAAGATGTAAACAATGAGGGCGAGATTTCAACAGAATTCGCTTAGTTTTCTATATTTTTTTACTTTTGATAAACCTCATAGTAAAAAATGAATCTCTTTAAAAAAATATTCCAGCAAAAGCATGCTGTTGATGATCCTGTAGATACTATTCAACAAGATTACTCTAATCTTCCGTTAGATGATTCTTTCGTTCAGAATTTTATTCAGAAGGGTGGTAAATTTCTTTACTGCACTCATCAAGAAGATGTAAATCAAAATCTTTTGAACATTATTAATGAAAATCATTGGGAAAATATTGTTTGTATTAATGATGATTTAAAAAAAGTTTTGACCACAATTGATATAGAAAGTACTACCGAAATCAATAATGATTACCCTTTCTTTACAAACTGTGAACATTTAATTTCTGAAGACGGAAGTATTCTCTTTTCTTCTGAACAAGTACGTGAAAAAAAGATTATCAATTTACCAGATCATTTTATTGTTTTTGCTAAAACTAGTCAGTTCGTTAGAAATAAAAGTGAAAGCATGATGGGACTGAAAAAAAACTATCAAAAAGGAGGATATCCAACTAATATAAGTTCTATTAAAAGCTATATACCTGAAAGGGTTGATGAAGATTTTTTAAGCTACGGAAATAATAATGCAAAAAGTTTATATTTGCTATTGTTAGAAGATTTATAAAATGCGAGAACTTCTTGTAAGGGCCGTGTCAGGCCTAATTTATGTTAGTGTAATTATTGGTTCCATATTATATTCAAAAGAATCATTTTACATTATTTTTTATGTATTAATGTTATTGTGCTTATTTGAATTAAAAAAAATGATAAGCCTTAGTTACAAATGGACATTTGTAGTGGCTACTTTGTTATATTTTAGATTTGCCAATCTCCCAATTTTAGATTTCAAATATTTTCATTTTTTCCTAATTGTATGCGTTTTCGCCCCTTTCATATACCAATTATTCAAATCTAAGATTAGTTTGACATCCAGTAAATTGGGACACTATTTTTTGGCATTGGCATATATAGTAATTCCGTTTACTTTATTAACTCAAATACCTTTTATCAATAACGGTTACCATCCTAAAATAATTATCGGAGTTTTTATATTAATATGGATAAGTGATTCTTTTGCATATATAGTTGGTTCCACCATAGGCAGAACAAAATTATATGAAAAAGTATCGCCAAACAAAACAGTTGAAGGTGCTATAGGTGGATTAATTGCAGCAATTATAGGATCTTATTTTATTTCAAAATATGTATTGATCTTATCTATTACTAATTGGATTATAATTGCTATTATAGTAGTAGTCTTCGGTATTCTGGGCGATTTGATAGAATCAAAATTTAAAAGAGAGGCCGGTCTAAAAGATAGTAGTAATTTAATTCCCGGTCATGGTGGTTTCTTAGATAGGTTAGACAGCATTATTTTTGCTGCACCTTTTGTTTATGTATATTTACATATAATTTAATCTCAGTTTTAAAACCGTAAACCAATATAAATGTTTCCATCCGCTCATATTAATTATAAACTTTTGGCGGATACTGTATTATTTTAAAACGAATTAATAAAACAATAAAATAGATATAAATGTTTCTATCCGCTCATATTAATAATAAACTTTTGGCGGATACTACATTTATTTAAACCGAATTAATAAAATAATAAAATAGATATAAATGTTTCACAAAGAAGGATATAAAATAATAGTGGGCTCAATGATTATTTTGGTCTTACTAATTTTCTTAACAGATGCTTTTCTAGAAATTGAATGGCTTCGAAAATTGATCATGATTATTTTACTTCTTTTTTATGTATTGATTCTACAATTCTTTAGAAATCCGAAGCGGCATACTATAGAGAATCTTTATCAAATTATTGCTCCAGCTGACGGAAAAGTGGTTGTTATTGAAGAAGTTGTTGAAAAAGAATTTTTTAAAGATAAACGAAAGCAGGTGTCCATTTTTATGTCTCCTTTAAATGTACATGTTACCAGATATCCACTAAGTGGTAAAGTGATTTTTAGCAAATATCATCCCGGTAAATATCTAGTTGCCTGGCATCCAAAATCATCAGAAGAAAATGAAAGAACAACCATAGTGGTAGAAAATGAAGTTGTTGGTAAAATTTTGTATAGACAAGTTGCCGGAGCATTAGCCAGACGAATTGTTAATTATGCAACTGAAAATGAAACCGTAATTCAAGGTGAAGATGCCGGTTTTATTAAATTTGGTTCAAGACTTGATATTTTTTTACCTTTAGACATGAAAGTGAATGTATCACTTAACGATAAAGCTAAAGGTGGCGAAACCGTAATTGCCGAGTACAATGCAGGAACTTGATGAAAAATTCGAAAAAGCATTTGAGATAGCATCAGCTATGACTCAAAAATTACCTCCAGATGTTATGCTTAAATTTTACGCCTATTATAAGCTGGCAACGAAAGGCAAAACATATTCTAAACCTTCAGGTAAAAGTCAATTAAGAAATGCTTTTAAATTAAATGCTTTATTCCAATTACATGACCTAAGTGAAAATGAAGCCAAAGAAAAATATATAGAACTGGTAGAAAAAATAACAAAACAAAAAATTTCTTAATATGACGCTTTTCAAAAAAACAACTATCATATCGCTAACTATAATTCTTAGTTTTGCTATTCTTTCTTGTAAAAAAGAAATAAAAAAAGAACCTGCACAATTCTCTATAGAACAGAAAACCATTACAGTTAAGTGGACAGGATATAAAACTACCGACAAAATAGCCGTTAACGGAGAGTTTAAAGAAATTAAAATAAGTAATAGTAATAAAAGTGCAACCGCAGTTGAAGCGTTAAATGGTGCTCAATTTGAAATTCCTATTAGTAGTTTGGCTTCAGGGAATAATGAAAGAGACGGGAAACTCAAGCAATTATTTTTTGGTGTAATGGATGCCACTCTTTCTTTAACCGGAACATTAAACCTAAAAACTGATGGTACCGGGAATATCAATTTACTAATGAATGGTGTACAACAGAAGATACCTGTAACTTATATTACCAGTGGACAACTTGTTGAACTGGAAGGTACTATTAATTTAGACGATTATAATACGCAAGCAGCATTGGCCTCTTTAGCTAAAGCTTGTTTTGATCAACATAAAGGCCCTGATGGCGTAAGTAAAACATGGAATGAAGTAGCGATTGGTGCCGCAGTATATTTGTCTAAAAAATAACTGTTCAATACAAGGAAATAGAGGTAATTAGCTCAACAAAAATAAGTCACCAAACATATGTTCTAATAGACTAAAGCTTCATAGACATTTTCTGATGGATTAAATTAATAGCCTGCAACGGACGAATCATCACTTTAAAATCAATTATTTTATTATTATCATCCCAGGTTATTAAATCTATTCCGTTTACGATTATTCCATCAATTTCAACCATAAATTCAAGAGCCGCATTTTGATCACCCATAATCTCACGGACATATTTGAACGAATCATTATATAATACATAAAAGGCAGCTGTTAAATATTTTAACGTAATTGATTTTCCTTTTTGCGGAGTATGAACCACCGGAGAATGAAATATAACGTCATCTCCAAGGAGCTCCGTTAACATCTCTGGCTTGCGTGTATCAAGTATTTGATGCCATTTATCAATAGCTTTATGTTTCATATCAACCTTTTTTAAATTAAATAATCTAATTCAAACTACTTAAACTTGACTTCAACGTTTCAATTTTAGCCAAGGCATCTGCTTCTTTTTTTCGCTCACTAGCAATTACTTGCTCCGGGGCATTACTGACGAAACGTTCATTACTTAATTTATTTTGCACCGATCTTAAGAAACCTTCTGTATAATTAAGTTCTTCCTTGAGCTTTTTAATTTCATCCTTAATGTTTATTGCGCCCGAAATTGGTATAAAATATTCGTTCGCCTTTACACGAAAAGTCAATGCTCCATCTATTTTTTCAGAAATATAGTCAAGCTTAGCAATATTGCCTAATTTGACAATTACTGTGTCTAAACCAGTATTAATATTCTCATTATTCAAAACAGAAAGGTCAACGGTTTCTTTAAATGAAATATTTTTTTCCTTTCTAATTGTACGGATACCTGCAATAACATTTGTAGCAAAATCAAAATCCTTGATCAATTGTTTATCAAAACTTTCAGTCTTAGGGTATTCAGCAATAATTAATGCCTCGTCAGGGTTACGATCTTCAATATACTGCCATATTTCCTCTGTTAAAAATGGCATAAAAGGATGTAATATTTTTAAATTATTCTCAAAAGCACTTATTACAGCTTTATAGGTTTTGACATCAATTGGTTGCTGATAAGCAGGTTTTACAATTTCTAACACCCAAGAAGCAAAATCATCCCAAATTAATTTATAGATTGCCATCAAGGCATCAGAAATTCTATATTTACTAAAATGATCTTCAATCTCAATAAGAGTTTGTTGAAACTTGGCAGTATACCACTCAATGGCCATTTTTGCTGCTTCCGGTTGCTCAATTTTTTCGTTTACTTCCCATCCCTTCACTAAACGAAAAGCATTCCATATTTTATTAGCAAAGCCTTTTCCTTGTTGACATAAAGCTTCGTCAAACATTAAATCATTCCCCGCAGCCGCACTTAATAACAAACCAACCCGAACACCGTCTGCACCATATTCTTCAATGAGTTTTAAGGCATCAGGAGAGTTTCCTAAAGATTTACTCATTTTTCTACGCTGCTTATCTCTCACTAAACCAGTTAGATATACATTACTAAATGGTTTTTCATCTTTATACTCGTAGCCCGCAATGATCATTCGGGCCACCCAAAAGAATAAAATATCAGGTCCGGTAACTAAATCATTTGTAGGATAATAATATTTTATATCTTCATTTTCCGGATTTCGAATACCATCAAAAACGCTCATCGGCCATAACCATGAAGAGAACCAAGTGTCTAATACGTCACTGTCTTGTCTCAAGTCTTCAATCTTCAGTTTTCGATCTTCAGTTTTCTTTTGAGCTAACTCAAAAGCCTCTTCCCTACTCTTTGCCACCACGAAATCATCCTTCCCATCTCCATAGAAATATGCAGGAATTTGTTGTCCCCATAATAATTGACGAGAAATATTCCAGTCGCGAATATTCTCCATCCAATGGCGATACGTATTCTCAAACTTTTTAGGAAATAACTTGATATCTTTATCGATTAAAACCGATTTAATAGCCGGCTTCACCAGATCCTCCATTTTTAGAAACCATTGATCGGATAATCTTGGTTCTATCACTGCTTTCGTACGCTCACTTGTGCCAACTTTATTGATATATGATTCGGTTTTAACTAAAAAACCTTTTTCTTTTAATTCTTTTGATATTTCTTCTCTTACTACAAAACGACCTTTTCCTTGATAGTGTAATCCGAAACTATTTAAAGTTGCATCATCATTAAAAATGTCTATTACCTCTAAGTTATGTTTATCTCCTAAATTTTTGTCATTCTCATCATGTGCCGGAGTTACTTTTAAACAACCGGTACCAAATTCAATATCTACATATTCATCTTCTATAATAGGAATCACACGATTACACAAAGGAACAATTGCATTTTTACCTTTTAAATGTTTAAATCTATCGTCATTCGGATTGATACAAATAGCTGTATCGCCCAAAATAGTCTCCGGTCTGGTTGTTGCAATGGTAACTTTTTTGTTACTACCTTCAATGTGATATGCTAAATAGTATAATTTACCTTGTTGTTCTTCATATATAACTTCTTCGTCAGACAAGGTGGTTTTCGCTTCCGGATCCCAATTTACCATTCTATATCCACGATAAATCAATCCTTTGTTGTAAAGATCAATAAAAACTTGAATTACAGATTCAGACATGTCATCATCCATAGTAAACTTGGTTCTATCCCAATCACAGGAAGCACCTAATTTTTTTAACTGTTCTAAGATAACACCACCATATTCATGAGTCCAGTCCCAGGCATGCGCTAAAAATTCTTCTCGAGATAAGTCATTTTTATCTATACCTTGTTCTTTTAACTTTGCTACAACTTTTGCTTCGGTCGCAATAGATGCATGATCAGTACCAGGTACCCAGCAGGCATTTTTTCCTTGCAAACGCGCTCTTCTAATTAATACATCTTGAATTGTATTATTAAGCATATGCCCCATATGCAATATTCCGGTCACATTTGGTGGAGGAATTACTATAGTATAAGGTTCTCTTCCGTCAGGTTTTGAATGAAAATAATTATGCTTCATCCAGTAATCATACCATTTACTTTCTACTTGGTTTGCATCATATTTTGATGGAATATTCATACTTTGGAATAGTTTTTGAAAACAATTTGCAAAGTTACAATTAAAAGCAATATGCTAAAATTTTACCCGTTATTATTTAGTACAATATAATTAGTACCTTTACAACATTAAATAAAATATAAAAATGAAAAAATTTGCACTTATTCTATGTATCGGATTTTTAGGATTATCCGTAAATGCTCAAGAAAAGCTTCAAACTAAAAAAGTTGATGAGAACGCACCAATTATCAAATTTGAGACTGAAGTTGTTAATTATGGTGATATTGCCAGAAATTCTGATGGAAAAAGAGTTTTTGTATTTACTAATGTAGGTAAATCTCCTTTAATTATTACCAATGTAAAAGGTAGTTGTGGATGCACAGTGCCAACAAGCCCAAAAGAACCAATTATGCCAGGTGAAAAAGGTGAAATTGAAGTTAAATATGCAACAAATAGAATAGGTCCTTTTTCTAAAACAGTGACCATTAGTTCGAACGCTACCGAATCTAATAAAGTTGTAACTATAAAAGGTAAAGTGTTAAATGATAAAGACAGCGAAGTCTTATTAAAAAAGAAGTCATTAGTTTCTCAATAAATTAATAACTAAAAACAAAAAAGAGATCTATTTGGGTCTCTTTTTTTGTTTTATAACATTTTCTCCAACCTAAATTTAAATGGTATAACGCTACCATCTCTATCAATTAATAATTTAATCTGTTTGCCTTCTTTATTTGAGAACATATGTATTATTTCTGGTAGTTTATAATTATATGCCGGTTTCCCGTTTATTTGAAGGAGCGTATCGCCAATTAAAAGACCTGCCTTATGGGCTGGAGAGTCCCTTCTAATTTCAACTATTTGATAAGATTTTTTAAAAGCATATACATAATTATACACAATTTCAACAGCAGAAGAGGTTCTTTGACTATTATTATCTCTACTGATTGCACTTTGTCTTTCCTTAACCAACATATCTCCGCTATACGACAATTCAATTCCGCTCATATTATATAAAAATGGTTCATTGTAGAAACTTGATTTTTTCTTAAAAGTAATTTTCTTATTAGGGTAATCATAAACTATCCTAAACCGTTTCAAAATATCAGAACCTAATGAGCCATTCCGTTCCTTATGTTTATAAGCAGATTCTATTGAACTAGAATCAGGATACGCAACATTTGCATTGACAAAAAAATAATCCCCAATTATGATCTTGTTTATTTTACTTCGTTTGCCATATATATTTCCGCTCAATCCTTTACCTAAATAATCTTGAAAATACTTTTCAGGGATATTTATTTTATCACTCGATTTTTCAAACAACCATAGCGCATCACTACCACCAGAGTCAATTAACAATTTAACATTGGTCTTTACTAGATCTTTATTTTGGACACTTAGGTTTATGTAGGGTTTGCTATTGTAAAACTCTAGTTCAAAAGTTTCACACTTTTTACATAATTTGTAGATATAATGCTGTGGGTCAAAAAATTTTATTCTTTTAGAAGAATAATTTATTTCAATAATAAAATCACGAAATAAATCACCCCCAATAATACCACTAATATTCATTCCTAAACTAGAAGATAATTCAAATTCTTTTCCCGGAATGAGATAGATCATGTGATTACCATTGGCAATTTTTCCAATTCTAAATAGATTCTGAGTTGATTTGAATGCATCCAAATAATCACCTTCTCCTAAACCTCTTAATCGTACTTTTTGTATATTTTTTAACTTTAAAGAATCTCTTATATCAAGATTGAACATAATAGAATTATTAACTCCGGTATCTAACAAAAAATTCAAATCGTTACCATTAACTTTTATAGGAATTACGATTAGATTATTTACCAATTTAAAGCTCATAACATAGCTCTCTTGACCTCCAATTATTTTAAATATATCTTGCGAATAGCTATTTATAGAGATAAAAGAAATATACAATACAACAAATAGGCTTCTAATCATTTAAAGTTTATAAAGGTATTATCTCTAAATTTAGGGAATCTTTAATATCAATTAAAATATTTAGTAAAACTTTAACTATAAAATTCTACTGACAGACCTCTTAAATTCCCGATTTATTTTTGCAATTTTGTATAAAAATAAAACAAATGCCAAACATATCTAATAAGGGCATGAAAATGCCTGAATCACCCATAAGAAAATTAGTTCCTTATGCTGAAGCTGCCAAAAAAAGAGGTATTAAAGTATTTCATCTAAATATAGGTCAACCAGACATAAAAACTCCTCAAATAGCGCTTGATGCCGTTAAGAATAATACTTTAGAAGTGGTGGCTTATGCACGTTCTGAAGGTTCTGAAACATATAGAACCAAATTAGCCGCTTACTACGCTAAAAATGACATTAATGTAGATGCAAATGATATTGTAGTCACTACTGGAGGAAGTGAGGCATTACTTTTTACTTTTGGTAGTATAATGGATACGGATGATGAAGTAATTATTCCTGAGCCATTTTATGCTAATTATAATGGATTCTCAACTGCTTCTGGTGTTAAAGTAGTTCCTGTGATTTCTAAAATTGAAGATAATTTTGCTTTACCTCCAATTGAGGATTTTGAAAAATTAATTACCTCGAAAACCAAAGCAATATTAATTTGTAATCCTGGCAATCCAACAGGATATTTATATTCGAAAGAGGAAATTCAAAAATTAGCAACCATTGTAAAAAAACATGATCTTTTTTTAATTGCTGACGAAGTTTATAGGGAGTTTGTCTATGACGGAACTGAACACTATTCTATCTTACAAGAATCAAATTTAAACGATAATGCTATAATAATTGATTCTGTTTCCAAACGATATAGTATGTGCGGTGCACGTATTGGCTGTATTGTTTCTAAGAATAAAGAAGTTGTTGCAACCGCCATTAAGTTTGCACAAGCAAGATTAAGCCCGCCTACTTATGCACTCATAGCAAGTGAAGCAGCTTTAGATACACCACAAAATTATTTTGATGATGTTATTGTTGAATATGTTGATCGTAGAAATACACTAATTGAAGAATTACAAAAAATTGAAGGTGTAAAAGTAGCTACCCCAAAAGGTGCATTTTATTGTATTGCAGAACTACCTGTAGAAAATGCTGATGATTTTTCTCAATGGTTATTAGAAAAATTTCACTTAAATAATAAAACAATTATGATCGCTCCGGCAGCTGGTTTTTATGCTACCAAAGGCTTAGGGTTAAACCAGGTAAGAATAGCATATGTACTCAAAAAAGAAGATTTAATAGAATCTGTTGCTATATTAAAATCGGCTTTAGAAATATATAATGCTTAAGCTACAACCAAACATATCTCTAAAACCATATAATACTTTTAGTATTGATGCTATTGCCAAGCAATTTATTGATATTACTTCTTTAAGTGACCTAAAGGATTTAGTCAATACTGAAAAAGATTTTTTTATCCTTAGCGGAGGAAGTAATCTACTACTTACAAAAGATATTGAAAGATTAGTAGTTCATCTTAACACTAAAGGAATAGCTATTATCAAAGAAACTGACAATCACATTGTTGTGAAAGTATCAGCGGGAGAGAATTGGCATGACTTTGTAATGTGGTGCATCGATCATAATTATGGCGGTATAGAAAATCTATCTTTAATACCTGGTAATGTTGGTACTACACCAATTCAAAATATTGGTGCCTATGGTACAGAAGTAAAAGATACAATTATTGAGGTTGAAGGCTTAGAAATTGAATCGAATTCTATCAGAATCTTTACCAATAATGAATGTGAATTTGGCTATCGTAATTCAATATTTAAAAATGATCAAAAAGGAAAATACATTATTACCAAAGTAACTTTTAAACTTACTAAAAATGATCACAAGCTAAATAGTTCTTATGGTGCCATTCAATCTGAATTAGAGAAAAACAACATTAAAAAACCAACCATAAAAGATATTTCTGATGCTGTAATTGCCATCCGTCAGAGTAAATTACCAGATCCGAAAGAAATTGGAAACAGCGGGAGTTTTTTTAAAAATCCCGTTATTTCAAAACAGCAATTTAAAAAATTGCAAATGACATATCCCGACATGCCACATTATATCATTACAGAAACTACTATTAAAGTCCCTGCCGGTTGGTTGGTTGAGCAATGCGGATTTAAAGGAAAACGTTTCGGTGATGCGGGTGTACATAAAAATCAAGCATTGGTTTTAGTAAATTATGGCAATGCCACTGGTAAAGAAATATGGCAATTAGCACAAAAAATTCGAAAATCCGTTTTTGAAAAATATAATATTGAGTTAGAAGCAGAAGTAAATGTTATCTGATCTATTTTATGCTGCATTTTATACATAAATACTTATCTTTGCACAAAGATTTTTACAATGAAACTTTTATTATTTACATTAGGACTTTTAGCCTTAGCGGTGGCAGGAATTGCGATTAAAATTTGGGCTAAAAAAGACGGAAAATTTGCAGGTACCTGTGCCAGTCAAAACCCTGCATTGAATAAAGAAGGCGTAGCCTGTGGTTTTTGTGGTAAAACTCCAGATCAGTTTGATTCTTGCGAAGAACCTCAGCATAATTAAAAATGCTTTTCTTAATATTGTTTTATAGTTTTGTTATTACAGTAACTATTCAACTTATATATTTTATTTTTCTTTTTAGTAAATTCTCTTTTTCCAAATCACATAAATCGGCTAGCAAAACAATTCCCGTTTCAGTAATTATTTGTGCTAAAAATGAAAGTAAAAATTTAAGTACTAATCTTGAGACTATCCTTAATCAAGATCATCCTAATTTTGAAGTTGTAGTTGTAAACGATGCGTCAACAGATTCAACATCAACTGTCCTCACAACATTCAAGAACAAATATTCGCATCTAAAAATTATCAATATTAAGCCTACATCAGTTTATAGTGGAAATAAAAAAAATGCCGTTAGCAAAGGAATTGAAACTGCTACCAATGAATATCTTCTTTTTACGGATGCCGATTGTAAACCTGCTTCAAAAAACTGGATCACAGAAATTGCATCACAATTCACAGAAGACAAGACAATAATTTTGGGTTATGGAGGCTATCAAAAAATAAAGAGCTCGTTTTTAAATAAGCTCATACGTTTTGAAACTTTATTAAGTGCCGTTCAATATTTTTCTTATGCAAAAGCAGGCATTCCATATATGGGTGTAGGTCGGAATTTAGCCTACACTAAAAGCTCTTTTTCCGCTGTAAACGGATTTTCAAAACATACATATATAAGATCGGGTGATGACGATTTATTTATAAATGAAATAGCGAGTAAAAAAAATACAGCTATCCATTTTTCTAAGGAAAGTTTCACCATTTCTGAACCAAAAAAATCGTTTCAATCATGGTTCAAACAAAAGAGAAGGCATATTACAACAGCTCATCATTATAAACCAATACATCAGTTACTGTTAAGTTTATTTTATCTATCACAAATTCTATTCTGGTTATTAGCAATAATATTAGTCGCTTTTTCGTTTAAATGGCAACTTGTAACTATTTTGATAGCAATCCGACTCATTACACAATATATAATTCTAGGAAATTCAGCTGAAAAGTTATGTGAAAAAGATCTTATCATATTTTTCCCTATTCTTGATTTTATGCTTGTTATTTCGCAATTAGGGGTATATTTAAGAAATCTAATATCAAAACCTACATCTTGGTAAATAAAACTAAAGACATATTAGAAACCATCAATAAAGCTAAAGAAGGAAAAGATATTGCTTATACTGCTTTATTGAATATGTTTTGGAAAGATATTTACAGGTTTTTGTATAGTAAAACCAATGATGAAAATGAAGCAGAGGACCTTACTGTTAGAACATTTGCAAAAGCATTTGACAAAATTGCCAGTTTCGATGAAAAATATGAGTTTAAAACTTGGTTAATTTCAATATCTAATAATTTATTTATTGACCATTTTCGTAAACGTAAAACACAAACGATCTCCATCCATAAAAAAAGTACAGAAGCACATAAAATAAAAGATGCTGAACCTACGCCTGCTGATAAATTAATCATCGAACAAAATTTGGCGGAATTACTTGGCTTTATCCATCAACTAAAACCTCATTATCAAGAAATAATAAACCTTCGATTTTTTCAGGAAATGAGTTATAAAGAAATGTCTATAGCACTTAATGAGCCTATGAGTAATATTAAAGTCAAACTATTAAGAGCTAAAAAGTTACTCGCCGAAATTATCAATGGTGCAGATTCCAATTAAACAAAAAAATAGGTCACTTCTTTTTTTTTAGTATTTTCACATGTTTTAATTTGTGATAGATAAAATAAACCTAAGATCATTTGAAAAAAAATTGGCTTAAATCTCTTGGCCCGGGACTGTTATTTGCAGGTGCTGCTATTGGTGTATCTCACTTGGTACAATCTACACGTGCCGGAGCAGATTTTGGATTCGGTTTACTTTGGGCGTTACTTCTTGTTAATTTATTTAAGTATCCTTTCTTTCAATACGGTCCTAGGTATGCAACAGCAACAGGCGAAAGTCTAATTGATGGGTATAAAAAATTGGGTAACGGTGTATTAGTACTCTATTATATACTCACTTTTGCGACTATGTTTACTATTCAAGCTGCAGTAACAATGGTTACAGCAGGATTGGCGGAAAATCTTTTTGGAACGAACTTAAACATAAACACTTGGAGTATTATTCTAACTATCGTTTCAATTTCGATATTATTAATTGGTAAATACAAATTATTAGACAACCTGATCAAAATAATCATAGTTGTGCTTACGGTTAGTACAATTATAGCTGTTAGTACGGCTATTATCAACACAACAAAATCATATTCATTAGCACAAGTTTTCCCAAAAGGCAGTTTAGAAATAGGATTTCTAATTGCCTTTCTAGGATGGATGCCTGCTCCATTAGACATTTCTGCCTGGCATTCGTTATGGGCAATTGAAAAACAAAAAGATCTGAAAAAAGGTTTTGATACCAAACAGGCCATTTTCGATTTTAATATTGGATATGCGGGTACTATTTTTTTAGCTATCTGTTTTTTATCATTAGGCGCTCTGGTAATGTTTCAATCCGGCAAAGAATTCAGCAGTAGTGCAGGTAAGTTCGCACAACAGATCATTAATTTATATACAGAAAATTTGGGAGGAAAAACTTCTATATTTATAGCTATTGCCGCATTTACTACTATGTTTAGCACAACCCTAACTACTTTGGATGCCTCGCCCAGGGCAATGGCGAGAACTACAGAACTTTTATTTAATAAGACCTTTAAATTCAATTATATTATTTGGATCATATTACTTGCCATCGGTACCATCCTAATTTTAACCGTGTTAATTTCTAATATGATAACGATGATTAAAATAGCTACCATCTTATCATTTTTGACCGCTCCATTTTATGCAATAGCTAATTTTATATTGATTTCAAGTAAACACACACCAAAAGAATGGCACCCTTCTACAAGGATGAAAATTATAAGTTATTTGGGTATTATTTTCCTTATCGGATTTAGTATTTGGTATTTAATGAATTTGTAACTTTGCACTTTTAATTTAATACAATGGCAGAAGAATCTGTAATTATTCCTGTAAAGAAACCTAAGTGGTTACGTGTTAAACTTCCAATAGGAAAAAAATACACTGAATTGCGTGGCTTGGTTGATAAATACAATTTACATACTATTTGTACCAGTGGTAGTTGTCCGAATATGGGTGAGTGTTGGGGTGAAGGCACAGCCACCTTTATGATCTTAGGAAATATATGTACACGATCTTGTGGGTTTTGTGGTGTAAAAACGGGTAGACCTGATACTGTTGACTGGGAAGAGCCTGAAAAAGTAGCACGTTCTATCAAACTCATGCAAATTAAGCATGCTGTTATTACATCAGTTGATAGAGATGACTTAAAAGATGGCGGTTCTATTATTTGGGCTGAAACTATCAATGCCATACGTAGGGCAAACCCCGAAACTACCTTAGAAACGTTGATCCCTGATTTTCAATTGATACATAAAAATATTGACAGGATCATAGAAGTTGCCCCGGAAGTAGTTTCTCATAATGTAGAAACTGTACGACGCTTAACGCGTGAAGTTCGTATCCAGGCTAAATATGATAGAAGTTTGGCCATACTGGCATATTTAAAAGATAGTGGTATCAATAGAACTAAATCAGGTATTATGTTGGGTCTGGGCGAATTAGAAGAAGAGGTAATTCAAACCATGAAAGATCTACGAAGTGTACAAGTTGATGTTATTACAATTGGTCAATATTTACAGCCAAGTAAAAAACACTTACCGGTAAAAGAATTTATTACGCCTGAGCAATTTAAAAAATATGAAAATATTGGTTTAGAAATGGGATTTAGACATGTTGAAAGTGGTGCTTTGGTACGTTCTTCTTATAAAGCTCAAAAACATATTTTATAGGCCAAGATTCTTTAAGCAAAGTATATAATTAACATTCTTATAACACTATTTAACCTTAACTTAACAATACCGACACAATTTTGGCACTAGTTTTGCCGTTATATATACGAAGCAAATTAATAATTTGTTTTCATTGTATAAATTATTTGAGTTAGTTAAAAGAAAACGTTCTAGAAATAGAACGTTTTTTTATTTTATAAACAAACCTACTTCTATGATGATTTCTGTAGCATTTAATAGACTATTCACTATCTTTATTCTTACTTCTTAGAATATTATAAAAATTAATATCTTAGTGTGCATATAATGGATATATAGTTACTGGTAACTATATCCCCTACGTTGGCAACCATAACTAACTTAATACGTAAAAAACAGAATCACTCTTAATGGGACAATTTTACATTGTTCAAGTAAGACAATCAGAGCTTCTTCAACTATGAAAACATATTTTGTAACACTCAGTTTTGTATTAATTCTATCTACAATATCAACAGCATCTTCTGTCAGAAATAACTATTCCACTTATCATGCGGAAGTGTACCAGGCTGAAGAACTCATTGTACAACAGTCATTTGTCGAAGCGCTGAACATCTATCGTAGACTTTTTAAGACTTACGACTTCATTTTTGTTAGAGATTACAAAGTTGCTACACAAATTGCTTGGCAGCTTGGCTTTGAATCTGAAGCCTATAAATACCTTAAGTTGGGAATTGAAGGTGGCTGGGAAATGAAATCCATTAAAAGAAATAAGTTTCTAAAAGAGCTGCGTTATCAAAAGGAATGGACTGTCATTAAAAGACAGTATGATTCACTTCGAAATGTTTTTAATCAGAACATCAATCAGGTGATGAGAGCTGAAGTACGTAAAATGAGTCTGAGAGATCAAAGAAAAGCACTAGCTGCCTTATTTCGTATAGGACCAAAATCCAAGGACCGTTTTGGTGAAAACAATTTCGCTCCACTAAATGAAAAGCATCTGTTAAGAATAATGGAAATTATCAAGAATGATGGTTTTCCTGGTGAAAAGCTAATTGGCTATGAGCCATGGGGACAAGGTATTATAAGCCGACATAATTCAATTTCTCAAGCGTACTGTAAATCAGATACTTTGTATCCATTTCTGAAGCCAATCCTCATATCCTCTATTAATAAAGGCAACTTGTCTCCAGCAAGTTTTGCGTGGATAGACGATTGGTTTATTACTGTTGAAAGTGGATGGTCTAAAGGATCCTATGGGTATGTCAAGCAATTAAAGCAAAATGAAATCTCTAAGTCAAATGAAATTAGAGAGCAAATAGGGTTGAGAAAAGTCGAAACGCGGAATCAATTAATTGATATGCAAAACAAGACCCAAATGGATTTCTATTTACCTATCCGCCCAATGAAAAACGGAAAAATATTGGCAAACTAATTGACACCCTTCAATATTAGAAATGTAACTTGTAGCCGCTAGCAAAATTAATATATACGGTTGCCAACACTGTGTATAATTAATTGCTTGGGTGAGTGCTGCTCGGAAAATCCTTCGGATTTTCCTAAGGTTCGGTTTCCTTTTGCTAAATTAGTTGCTTAAACAATCGCAACTAAACCATACACCAACCGTTAGAGCACATTCAGCTGAAGCTGACTTGTGTTGCTACGTGCTCCGCACTCCCACCCCACAAGAAAATGTGCTCTAACGCCCTGCTAAACCAAATTGCTTTGGTGCCTTTTTACCAACAACA
>Ga0209633_10000923_pt1 | contig 32196 bp, 25 predicted proteins | sample Cruoilmetagenom1_FD_187290 | JGI IMG/M metagenome (GOLD analysis project Ga0209633, IMG submission 187290) | Oil polluted marine microbial communities from Coal Oil Point, Santa Barbara, California, USA - Sample 1 (SPAdes) (version 2) | ecosystem: Environmental > Aquatic > Marine > Oil seeps ... | reverse complement strand
CATACTGATAGCGTGAGCGAAGGGAATCCCCGTAGAAAGCCCGGCAATAACTAAACCGGAACCCTTCAGGAAGGTACGTCGCGTGACCGTCCAATCGGCGGTATCAGAAGAAGGGGTTTTAGGATTCTTATCTTTCATAGTTTTACTCATTGTCTGGGTTAGTGATATGTTCGACTTTAGCATATTTTCAGGTGCGTTTCTTTACGTCCTTAGTCACATCCTTTTGCCATGCTTCCAGTGTTTTTAAAAGCTCTTCTACTAATTCTGGGTGTTGTTCCGCGATATTTTTCTCTTCTCCAAGGTCATCTCTTAAATTATACAGTGAGGTTTCGGAAAAGGATTTATTGCATATCAACTTAAAATCGCCTTGCCTGATTGCCAATTGATTATTGTGAGACCAGAAAAGAGGCCGAGGGGCTACTTGCTTATTATCAATCAAATGCGGAAGGAGATTAATACCATCTAATTTGAGCTCTTTGCTTAAAGCTGCGCCACTGATGGCCGCTATTGTCGGTAGTAAATCTGCACCCATAGCCGTAAGATTGGAAACTCGTCCAGCCTTAATCTTTCCTGGCCAGTATGCAATTGCAGGCACCCGATGCCCTCCTTCCCAGATCTGACCTTTCTTCCCCCTTAGTGCACCAGCCGATCCAAGTCCAGACGGCCCATTATCCGAGAAGAAGAATATGAAAGTGTTATCGATCAGGTCTGCATCAATAACAGCTTGATGGATCCTGCCAATACCTTCATCCATAACTTCAATCATCTCTTTATAAACTTCGAGTGTGACCGGATCAATGGTCCTGCCATTTTCTTTGGTATAACGTGGTGGATCAGTACGACCCTGGAAAGGATAGTGCGGTGCTTCATGAGCAATATACAAGAGAAATGGCTTCTCGCTGTTGCGCCGGATAAAGTCAACTCCGTGATCAGTAATGAGATCGGTTGTATATCCGCATTCCTGATTCAAATTATCCTGGTTCCACCAATCCTCCATACCTGTTTGATCGAGGTGGGCATGGTAATCAACATTGCCGCTCACGTACCCAATAAACTCATCGAATCCCTGGCGAACGGGATTGTAATCCGGAAGGTAGCCCAGATGCCACTTACCAAATAAGGCTGTGACATAGCCTGCGGGCCTCAGAACTTCAGCAAAGGTTGTCTCCCCCAAATCCAGTCCTGTGTTACGGTGACCTGCGGCCGTGACCACGCCATTGATGCCCGTACGCTGTTGATACCGGCCAGTCAGCAATGCCGCACGTGTCGGACTGCAGACTGCTCCATTGGAATGAAAATCTGTAAAGAGTAGTCCTCCAGCTGCCAGGGCATCAAGGTGAGGCGTAGAGAATCGCTTGCTATCATAACACCCTACATCTCCATATCCGTAATCATCAGCGAGGATGATGATGATGTTTGGCTTCCTTTCTTTAGTAGCCCCAGGAAGAGGCAATGTTGAGCCAACCACTATGACAGCTGAGCAAACTGCAACTAATAATTGTCGTCGATTCAAAAATATCTTCATTGTTCTTTATTGAGGTGGAACGGTGGAAAAGGCGGCATCATTGCATCGCTCATTTATAGTTATTTATCTTCACATCCTTGAACATAAATGGGTTCTCACTGATTATCAAATCCATGCCGCTGGCAGTACTTACATTCCTGAGAATGACTTCCCTGGTTCTGATATAGGGAAACTTCTCCTGGTAGGAATCGTCAGTCAATTGTGGATTGAAGTTTGAGAAAATAGCAGGACCCCGGTAACCCTCCGGATGATTGGAATCGTCGATATGAAGGTTTTCAATGGTGATCTGTTCCGGCATATAACATGTGTAGCCGAAATCATGCTGACCGGAATAAGAACCGCCAATCAGGGTGGAGCTGATTTCATTGCCACCAGCTGGCACAAAAATGCAGTTACGGATAATGAATTCTCCCTGCCATGTACTGCCATAGTCGGAGCGAAGATTAATGAGGCTTCTGCCACGAATGGTGGTATTCTCCACGATTAAGGTCCCGCTACCAATGGCATTGATTCCCATGTGTCCCAGGGTTGAGTTACGGATGGTGGCATTGGCAACCCCCTTGTGGGCATCGAAGCGGGAAAAGTTGCAATTGTCATAAAGAAGATTCTTGCAGTAGTTAGAACCCATGATTCCCCAGTATCTGCGATCATTTATATCATTCGTCTGACTGCAATTTACAAATGACACGTTAAGGGCACGGCCGACTAAAATGTCGTATGAGCCCATGGAGACGGAGTCCCCTGCCGAGCCAATGGTACGGTATGTAAGGTGTCCGGTCAGAGTAGTGTTCTTAACAATTACGAAGGAGCAGTTACTTATATTGATAAAACCGCCATAGGGCGCACCATGCTCTCCTTCGCCCGTGATGTAGTGTTCCAATCCAGTAACAAGAACATTGGACCGCCTGATCGCGAAGTTACGGCTATAATAGGTGTACTTAGATTCAGCTTTGTTGGCAATTGTGGTAAAACGTCCTCCGGTGATATTCAGCGTCTTTTCGTCAATGGGAAGAGCGGTGATATCCGTGATCTGGTCGAAGTCCCAGATAATCGGAGTTTCCAACTCCACGTTGCCGTTCTTATCAACGACAAAAATATCTTGCTGCGGAGATCCATTGTTTTGATTCAGCCCATACCGGATGTAGTGCATTACATGGGAATTGGTGACAGTGATCAGACAGGTGCCGGGCAGGGAGACGTCAATTTTCTCCTGATTCCTTTTTAGCGAAGATATCCCTTCAAGTGTAAATGCTTGCAGGCTGGAGGTGACCATGAAAACAGGAGCATTACGATCTTGTACTTCTGTATCGTCAACGATAAAGGCCGACATGCCGAAATCGGTGTCGGTCTGAATATCCGCAGTGCGCTCCTTCCCTCCTATGTAATAGGTGGCCCCTTCGTCTGCTTTTACCAGAAGTCCATACCGATTGGCGTATGCATGTGTCGCAGCGATAGCATCCATATCATCGGTGGTTCCGTCGCCTTTGGCACCGAAGTCACTATAGTGGACCAAACCAAGCTTTTCAAATTCAATGACATCCGCCGGGGATACATTCACACGTAATTCTCCATTCCTTTTTGCGCGTACCCGGGTCAGCTTCTTTTTGGATGTGATTACAACATTTTCTAGCGGGTCTTTAGTTTGCCCCCGGGCCACTAAAACGAAGGTTAAAGAGAATAAGAATAAGAGAAAATATCTCATCATAAGCTTAGATTAACAGAATGCCATGCTTAAACATTTCAGTTTGAAAAAATTCCGATTATTTTAATTGCTTTTCTAACACTTTGTAAAATCCTTTCAACTCAAGCTTTATATCCGTACTCAGCCCGTGCCAACGCATATCCTGGATTGCACCTTCAAGTGCATACAGCATGTTCAGACAGACTCCGCTATTCTTCAATGTTGCAATCTTAATTAAGGCATTCTCACTTCCTAACTCTTTTAATTCCTGCTCATTGAATACTCCAATCTCTTTAAGCTTATTGGAAAGTGTCTTGCCAATATTAGGTAGTTCTTCAAGTGGTTTCATTTACTTGGTGACTTAGTGATCCGTAAATTCTGTTTGAAAGTACTTCTCTTCTATTCCATAACGCCAATTTGCATCGTTATTTACATCCAATACATATTCAGCAACTTCTTCGATTGAACGATGGATCATCGTTTCGCCATTCATTTCCATTGAAAATCCTCCAAATAATGTATTTATGAATATAGATAAAAGTGAAGATTTTTTAGTCTGAAAAACTAATCTTGACCTTAGGTAATATCCCGAATTATAACATCTAGAAAGATTGGTCGATGCTTAACATACTTTCTACTGCTTATGACGGTATAGTAGTTGTGGTTGAGCGATTTATATGCCACTCAACTGGGATAATTCTAGTCTGGGGAGACGACATTTAAACGGGTTCAAGAGTGCAAGTGATTGCATATAATCACATGACATTTCCACAGCTTCGCCACTTCACTCCCAGAAGAATCTTCTTCCCACCGGGAGTGCTGAAGAAAATTACGAAGAATTGATATCATTTACAATGTGAGCTATGGGTGGATGATGACTCTACTTAATGCTATTTAATAAGCAGTAATTGTTTTGTTTGGACAAATGAACCCGCTGCGATCTTGTAGAAGTACAATCCACCGGCCAATTCTGTACCATCAAAATCAATACAATGTAGTCCGGGAGCCCGCTCTTCACTGACCAGGGTAGATATTTCCTCCCCCAGGATGTTGTAAATCTTCAAATCTACAAACTCGCTGTGAGGAAGGGTGAATTCGATGGTCGTCAGGGCATGAAAAGGGTTAGGATAATTTTGTGTGAGCTCAAACCCGGACTGAATAGCATCCTTCGGATCTTCTACCCTCGTATTGTTGGTTTCAAAGACAATGACTTCAATCCCTGTTGCAACAAATAGTTGATGGTCTGCCACAATGGGTTGATTTCTATAAGATGAAGAATCGTTATAAAAAAGCTGTGTTCCGTCGTCAACATCGAAACCATACAGGGCAGCCTCCCAGAGAGGAACGACATAAACCACTCCATTGGCGATGGCAGGAGCAAACATATAATCTCCTGAAAAGGTATGAGACCAGAGAAATGCTCCGTTTTCTTTATTTAAAGCATGCAGCTCACCATTTCCTTCTCCGTTCCTATCAATGGTAAAACATAATTTGCTATCAGTAATCGCAATGGAATTCTGTGCTTCAGACTGGATGGTATCACCAGCACTTTTATAAACCCATTTTACATCCCGGCTTTCTTTGTTGTACGCAAAAACCGTATCATTGGAATGCGTATAAAAACAATCATCATCCACAGTAATCCCACCGCTAGTTCGTTGAGAATTTGTTCTCGACCATACTAAGTCACCAGTCAATTTATCAAAGATGTACAGCTTATAGTTACCTACAAGATATACATAGTTATCATCCACAGCCGGAGTGCTTTGAAAACTGATATCCTCAGACCAGACTGTGGAACCATCGCCAATGGAAATGCAATACAGACTGTCACCAAGAATATAAGCATTTGTACTGTCAAGTACTATACTCCTGGTATATAGAGCACCTATTGGTTTATTCCATTTTTGTTCACCCGTTTCTTTATGCAGTGCATATAGTCCTATTCCCTGCTGACCTCCAGCGAAAATCATGGAATCGTTCTGCGCACATACAAATTGCATACTTGCCTTTGATTCTGGAACTTCAAAAGTCCATAAAGTATCACCACTGCTTACATCAACTGCCTCCAGGGTATTTGGATACCTGCCGACCGCCAGCGCCAGCAGCATATCAGAATAGGTAATATAACCGAGGCTTATGTAATCTCCTGTGGATCGCACCGGGATCACCTCTTTTTGTTCCAGGGGGGGATACAGGACCGTTTCATCTGCGGCCCAGGAGGTCCGTTCTTTGTTTTGATTGATCATTGGCCAATTCTGGGCATACAACGAGCCGGCCGAGAGAAGCATCAGGAGCGCCATTAAACATAGGAGTCCAGAACGGTTTTTCATTTTCATTTTTCAGCTTTTTTGGTTTAAGAGTAGTGCTATTGAAGGTACACATAAAAACAAATCAGCACAAGAGCCGGGTTTTGGACCGGTAGGGTCTCCTCGATTCGTTTCATTTTCTTTATATTAGTTGCAGCTAATAATCCAGGCGCTCCCATGAAATTGCTCACCCAACTTACATTGCCCTCTTACCCCTTCCAGCTGGATCATCAAACACCTGTGTTGATGATGGGATCCTGTTTCACAGAAAATATTGGCCGCATCCTGGAGCGCTACCTCTTTCCGGTCTGCATCAATCCCTTCGGTGTCACCTACAATCCTCTTTCAGTAAAAAAGGGACTGGAGGCACTGATAACAAAGGAGAGTTACACATCGGATGAATTGAAGCTGCACAACGAGCTCTGGTTCTCCTTCGATCACTATACCGGATTCTCATCGCCTGACCGGGATGAGACCCTGGAGACCATCAATCAGAGCTTCCAATCAGCAAAGGAAGTATTGGCCAGAGCCGGAACCCTGATTCTTACCTGGGGAACCTCCTGGGTATACCGGTACAGGGAAAGCGGGGAGGTGGTTAGCAACTGCCATAAGATTCCGGCGAAGGAATTTACAAGAACACAACTCACCACCAGAGAGATCATTGCTGCCTATGAGTCTCTTCTTCCTCAATTATTTGAGTTCAACAGCAAGCTGAAGATCATACATACCATCAGTCCGGTCAGGCACTGGAAGGATGGAGCGCATGGAAACCAGCTTAGCAAAGCCTCCCTTCTGCTTGCAGGCGATGCACTTCAAAAACAGTTCCCGGATCGCTTCTTTTACTTCCCTTCCTATGAAATCGTGATGGATGAGCTTCGCGATTATCGGTTTTACGCTGAAGATATGATTCATATGAGTTCTCAGGCCACTGCGTATATCTGGGAAAAGTTCCGGCAGATCTTGCTCAGTGAATCCTCAACAGAGCTTATCAAGGACCTGGAACAAGTTTTTAAGTTGAAAGAGCACCGCCCCAGGGACAAGAGCAGTGAAGCTCAGCGCCTCAGGGAAGCTCAGATACAGGAACGAATCGCTTCTTTAAGGGCTAAGTACTCTGAATTTGACCTGGGAGATATCCTTTAATTATAGTTTTTTAGAATCTGACAAACTCCTTTTGTTTAATATATCTATCTATTCCTTGAACAATATCTAGATTGATTCGTTGTATATGCAACAATAAGCAGCCATACAATGAGAACCATAAGAATATGTATACTGATCCTTTTAATGATCCTGCAGCATGGCTGGCTGTACAGTCAGCAGGGGGTGATCCAGGGAAGAGTATACAATGCCAATAACAATGAACCACTGGCCTTTGCCACCATTGCTATCTTTGGAACTTCCATTGGGTCGACCAGCGATCTGGATGGAAATTTCCTTTTTACCGGTCTGGAACCTGGCTATGTAGAGCTTCGTGTCTCATCGGTTGGGTTTGAGACTTATATATCGGAGGAGATCCAGGTAACCAATGCAAAGAAAGTATTTCTGGAAGTGCCTCTGGTGGAGGCCAATGTTGAACTGGAAGAGGTGGTCATCAAGGCCTCTCCCTTTCGAAAAATTGATGAAAGCCCTGTTTCGCTTCAGAGGATAAGTATTAAGGAAATTGAGAAAAGTCCGGGAGGAAACCGGGACATATCCAGGGTCATTCAATCTTATCCGGGTGTTGCATCCACACCTGCACAGCGTAATGATGTGATTGTACGTGGAGGAGGTCCCAGTGAAAACACCTTCTATCTCGATGGAATTGAGATTCCCAACATAAACCACTTTGCTACCCAGGGAGCTTCGGGCGGACCGGTTGGGATTATTAATGCCGACTTCCTGAGGGAGGTAAACCTTTATACAGGAGCATTCCCGGCCAATAAGGGAAACGCCCTTAGTTCTGTGATCGATCTCTACCAGGTGGATGGGAACCAGGACAAACAAAATTTTAAGGGCTCCTTTGGAGCTTCCGATCTGGCGCTCACCCTCAACGGTCCCATTGGAGACAACACCACCTATGTTTTGTCTTTCAGGCGTTCCTACCTGCAGTTTCTGTTCAGGCTACTGGAACTTCCCTTCCTTCCCAAATACAATGATTACCAGTTTAAGATAAAGACCAGGCTCAATGCAAAGAATGAACTTTCACTAATCAGCATTGGATCCTATGACAACAATAATCTGAACCTGGAGGCCAACGAAACGGAAGAACAACAGTATATTCTGGGTTTTCTACCGGAGAGCTTCCAGTGGAGCTATGCCATCGGAGCCGTTTGGAAACACTATCGCGATCAGGGCTACGACACCTGGGTAATCAGCCGAAATTACCTGCATAATGAATCTTTAAAGTACCAGGATAACATCATGCAGGAAGACCTGAAAACCCTGGATTATAATTCGGATGAAATTGAAAACAAAATCAGGTATGAGCATACCTCTCGTTTTAAGAAGGGCCTGAAGGTAAATTATGGCGCCAATTTTGAATATGCCAAATTCTTCGCCCGTACCTATAACAAGGTATATGTATACGATGAGCCGATAACTCTGGATAATACCTCCTCATTTGACATGTTTAAGTGGGGCGTATTCGGGCAGGTCAGCCAGGACCTTCTTGCCGACAAGCTGGTACTGTCCTTCGGATTGCGCGCCGATGCAAATAACTTCAACGACCATATGTCGAATCTCCTGAATCAGCTATCTCCCCGTATTTCAGCCTCTTACCGCCTCAGCAAAGGATGGTATCTCAATTTCAATACAGGCCGCTTCTACCAGGAGCCAGCTTATACCACCATGGGCTTTAAAAATGACGAGAATGTCATGGTTAATCAGTCACGCCTGCAATATATCCAATCGGATCATATCGTGACCGGCGTAGAATGGCTTCCCGAAAAGGAGAGCAAAATCAGCATAGAAGGTTTCTACAAAAAATATAATAATTACCCCTTTTCCCTGGTGGATTCCATTTCGCTGGCAAGCAAGGGGGCTGATTTCGGGCTCTATGGAGCTGAGCCTGTGGAATCCATTGCAGAAGGACGGTCCTATGGGGCTGAATTTCTCTACCGAAACAGGGACCTCTTTGGATCTAATCTGACAATCTCCTATACCCTGGTAAGAAGTGAAACCCTTCCCAGAAAAGAATCACTTGGTGATCTGGGCTGGATCCCCACCACATGGGACAATATTCACCTCCTGAATATTTACGGTTTTCGTGAGTTCAAAGGCAACTGGCAGCTGGGTTTCAAATGGCGGTTTATCGGAGGACAACCCTATACACCTTATGATGAATACACTTCTTCTCTGGTAGAATACTGGGATGTGACAGGCTATGCAGCCCTTGATTACAACCAGTATAATCAACTCCGGTATCAGGCCTTTAACCAGCTTGATCTGCGTATAGATAAGGAATGGTTCCTGCCAGGAATAACAATAAATCTCTATGCCGATGTTCAGAATGTACTGAACACCAAAACCAGCAGTAACACTTTTCTGGTGCAGGAACTTGATACTGAAGGAAATCCCATAATCGAGAATCCAACTGATCCTGTTGAGCTGCAGCGTTACCGGATGAAAGAGCTGGAGTCCGTTGCCGGAACTATAGTGCCAACCATTGGTGTAATTATTGAATTCTAATTATGAAGGCCATGAAAAAAACGCTTGTCTTATCACTTGTATTTCTAATGCCTGCATTGTTCTTTCTAATGTGTACAAACACCCGTGTTCCGGTGGAAGAAACACCAGAACACTTCAGCTACAATCCGGCAGGATCAGGACCTGCCCTGGAGGTTGAAATGATACGAGGAGAGGGACATAACCACCCCTTGATCGCCATCTGGGTGGAGACCCCGGATGGAAAGTATATTCAAACCCTGTACGTATCTGAATCCATTGGTAAAGGTGTATTTCAGCATGGGGATGCATCACGGGGATTCTGGATGGCCGGGGAAATACAACGACCTGCTGCACTGCCTTACTGGTCGCATAAAAGGGGTATTAAAAATGATAAGGGATTCTATTTGCCCACCCCTACCAATCCGGTTCCGGATGCCTATACGGGACCATCTCCGGCTCAGAGTTTTATTCTTCATACAAAGCTAAATGAACCGTCTCTGAAAAGATTCAAGGTATTCTTTGAGATCAATCAGACCTGGGACTGGAATGAGTTCTGGACCAATAACAAGTACCCGGACGATGAGGAGTACAAAACCTCCTGTCAGCCCGCACTGGTATATTCAGCAAGCATAGATCTTGATGACCCTCAAACATCTTATCAAATGAAGGTTATCGGTCGTAGTCATCATTCAGGTGAAAATGGTGATTTGTTTACCGATCTGGAGACCCTGACAACGGCTTTACATATCGCAGAACAAATAACAATCAGAGTTACTCAGCCAGTTTTGTAACAATTTTATATATCATTCGTCTTGATAGAGGCCCCGGTTCGGGAAGTTCTTTGAAAGGCAGGTGTACGCAATGTACGTTTTCGTACATATACGTCTCAAAAGTGAACACTTTGTGATATCCGTATAAAATAGTATATTGCTCTGAATCTGTCTGTTAGTTCTTTTGGCATATCTATTGTTTTTTTGTGAACCATCATATTTAAAAACCCGCAATAATGATTAAAACTGTTGACCTGGTTAAGGTTTTTCGCACCGATGAGGTCGAAACCACCGCACTGAATAATGTAAACATCGAAGTTAAGGACGGAGAATTTGTAGCTATCATGGGACCTTCCGGTTGTGGAAAGTCAACCCTGTTGAATATTCTCGGACTCCTGGACAATCCTTCAAACGGCTCCTATGTTTTTCACGAAACCGAAGTAGCCAATCTTAAGGAGAAGGGCAGGACCAACCTCCGCAAAGGAAATATTGGTTTTGTTTTCCAGAGCTTTAACCTGATTGATGAACTCACTGTATACGAAAATATCGAACTACCGCTGCTCTACCTGAAGATGAGTGGTTCCGAAAGGAAGAAGAAAGTGGAAACTGTGATGGAACGTATGAAAATCAGTCACCGTAAAAACCACTTCCCCCAGCAATTGTCGGGTGGACAGCAGCAACGTGTGGCTATAGCCCGTGCTGTTGTTACAAATCCCAAGCTGATCCTTGCGGATGAGCCCACAGGTAACCTGGACTCGGCCAACGGTGGTGAAGTGATGGCCCTGCTGACTGAACTGAATGAAGAGGGAACTACCATCGTGATGGTAACACACTCACCTAACGATGCAGAGAAATCACACAGAATCATTCAGCTTTTCGACGGTCATGTAGTTACCGAAAACATTCATAAAAAATTATAATTTGACCCACCCATATGAGTTTTCTCATGTTTTTTGTGAATTAATTAACACAAATTTACACCTGCATTTAGGTTGACAAAAGGGTTAAATTTAGGGCTTGAAAAGCTGTCCGCCAGGGCAGCTTTTCTTTTTTTATATAAACAATTTATTGTCTATATTCGTTAACTCATTAGTTAAACCCAAATGGAACTAAAAATGAAGTATTTAAATTACACCCTGGCGCTGCTAATTTCCCTTGCTCTTTTTGCTTCCTGCGGCAGCAATCAGAAGAAAGGTCAGTCCTCCGACACCTTCAATATCGAGGACTATATCAAGGCAGCTGAAACCATTGATCCGACCGTCAATAGCGTAGAACAGGTTTTTGATATTCTGGATATGGTAAATGCCGAATACTATGACGTACTTACAAACGATCCTTATAATGCACACAGCTATAAAAATAACTATCCAATAGCTGCTGCAAACCTGGGAATATACATGGTAGATATTCTTTACCATTTCTATGGTGAAGCTCAGGAGACCATGTACCTTTCATTCCAGGCTGCCCAGGAGCTGGCCAAGGAGATTGGTGTTGATAAGGAGTTCGGACTTTGGACCCTCGAGAAACTTGAAGGTTCTACCATGCAGAGAGATACCATTACCATGATGTTCAATACCCTTTTAGAAGAAAGCAAACAATATGGTACAGATCAGGAAATGATCTTTATTCATACAGCTTTCCTAACAGGATCATTTGTGGAGAAGGTCCATATCACCGGGAACCTGCTCAAACAAAAGATGCTGGCTGAAGATTTAACGCAGAACGATGAAGGAGACATCAGGGAGCTACTGGTCATTTTCATGAACCAGCTGAATCCATCAACAACTATTTTATATGATGCATTTGTAGCGCAGCAAGATCAATTGGAAGGTCTTGTAGTTTTGACAACCTTTGAAAGGCTTAAAGAGCTTTCCGGACAACTGACAGAACTGAAGGCTACCCTGGCAGTTGCACCGATTAGTGAAATTATGGCCAACGAAGATCTTAAAACTGCTTTTCAACTGATTGAAAACCTACGAAGCAACTTGGTAACTGCCCAGTAGCAAAACGGTACTTAAGATATTTAAATGAAGGGTGTTCCAACAGGGACACTCTTTTTTTTTATATTTGGTTAAGCTCAAACCCTACACAATATGAATTTCCTGGGCAACTTGATCTGGCTTCTCTTCGGCGGACTGGCCACTGCAATTGGCTATTTTTTAGGAGGTGTGGCTATGATGGTAACAATCGTCGGAATTCCATTTGGATTTCAGCTAATTAAGATAGGCTCGCTCTGTCTCTGGCCCTTTGGCCGCACCTTCCATATAGAGAAAAAAGAGATGCCCGGTTGTCTCTACAGTCTGCTCAATATTATCTGGCTGCTGATAGCCGGGCTTTGGATCTCCCTGCTTCATATCCTTTTTGGATTCCTGCTCTGTATTACCATTATTGGTATTCCCTGGGGCATGCAGCACTTCAAACTGGCTGGATTTGCCCTTGCTCCCTTTGGCCGAAGTGTTGATATTGTGGGATAAAAGCATCAGGAATCTCCTGTTTTCTTGTAATCTGATTAAACCTTCCTATCTTAGCATCATCTAATTGTGTAAATAGTACACATATATAGTGTGCAGGCTACTGCTATACCGTAAAGCCCATATGAGGAAGTTAACTGTAATTCATGCCTTTGCTGGCGTCTTTCTAATGATGCTGGCACCTTCTATGCTCGCTTCCGGGAGCCGTCCTCCCGGATCGATACCTGTTGATCGTACATACTCCATTGGCACAACAAGCGATCCCATTCAGGTCGATGGAATATTATCTGAGGAAATCTGGAGCAGGGTCCCGGTAGCCTCGGGATTCTGGATGACTTACCCGGTGGACGACCGCGCAGCAGAAGATCAACTGCAGACCGAAGTAAGGATGACCTCAGATGCAAACTATCTTTACATTTCTGCAGTATGCTATGGTCCTGAGAAATATGTGATTAAAACCCTGAAGCGGGATAAAGAGTTCTGGGAGGGTGATGGTTTCGGGGTGGTCATTGATCCGGTAAACGAACAGACCAACGGTTTTGTGTTTCATATTAATCCTGCAGGAGTCCAGGCCGAATACCTGGTAACAGGACAAACCGGACGGAGGAGGGACCCTGAACCCGGACAGGGATTAAAAGGATTTAACCTGGCCTGGGACAATAAATGGTTATCGGAGGTAAGCACTCATCCTGACAGATGGATTGCTGAGATTGCCATCCCCTTTAAAACCCTGAGGTATGAAGCGGATAAAAGCAGCTGGGGAATCAATTTCTTTCGCAGAGATGCTGCTTCCAACAGCACACATACCTGGGCCCCTGTTCCCATTGAATTTTTTGAAATAGAGCTGGGTTATACTGGCACGCTTTCATGGGACCAGAACCCCAAGAAAACCTCATCCAATTTTGCCATAATTCCTTATGCAAAAGGTGGTGTCTCCAAGGACTATGAAGCCGGGACAGATCCGGAACCCATCTACCAATTTGGAGTGGATGCCAAGGTACCCATCACCTCCAGTCTTAATCTCGATCTGACCATCAATCCGGATTTCTCGCAGGTGGAAGTGGATGAGCAGGTGATCAACCTCACTCTATTTGATGTCCAGTTGCCTGAGAAGAGACTCTTTTTCCTGGAAAATAGTGATGTTTTCGATGACTTCGGGATTCCACCCATGCGCCCATTTTTCTCAAGAAGAATCGGCCTGGACGAAGATGGGAATGCCATCCCCATCCTTTATGGAGCCAGGCTTAGCGGTAATGCTACAGAAAATCTGCGTGTCGGTCTAATGAACCTGCAAACCAGGGAAACAGAAGGCTACCTCCCTCAAAACTATACGGTTGCCTCATTTCAGCAACAGGTGCTGGAGCGATCGGTGATTAAGGGATATTTCCAGAACAGGGATGCTCTCCAGAGTGAGAATCCTGATCACAACCGAAATGCCGGACTGGAGGTCCAGTACAGGTCAGCCGATGGCCGTTTCCAGAGTTTTGCGGGTTATGCCAGATCATTCACGAGCGGACTGGAAGATAAATCCTACTCCTACTTAACCGGGATTGGATATGACAACCGGAATATCTCTGTCTATTCCAACTTTTCGGGCATGGGAAAAAACTACCGGGCCGATATGGGTTATATAAGGGGACAACAGTACTATGATGCTGAGCGGGATACGTCTATCTACATAGGTATGAATCATTGGTTTACCCGTGCAGCTTATACCATCTATCCTGAAAACAGTGATCGGATCATCTCCCATGAATTCAATGGCCGCTACATTTACGATGTGGATACCTCCTTTTCTATGCTAAACAGCGAAATTGAAGGAGGATATACCCTGGAATTTGCCTCAACGGCCCAGATAAAGGCCTCCTATGGCCATACCAAGGTAAACCTTCTTTATCCCTTTACTTTTATCGGAGAAGAACCTCTGCCTGCCGGAATGTACCGCTACAACCAGGCTGAAATTGGAATCCAGTCTGACCAGCGCAGACTGTTTAGCCTTACAGGTGGCTTTGCCTATGGCACCTTCTACAATGGGACCAGGATGCAATACACCATTGGAATAAAATACAGGGCCCAACCCTGGGGCAATTTCTCGATCAACTTTGAGCAGAACGACCTGGAGTTTCCTGAACCATACGGATCAGACAATCTTTTCCTGATTAATCCTCGTATCGAGATTAACTTTTCCAGAAAGCTTTTCTGGACCACCTTTCTGCAGTACAATACCCAGGAGGATAATTTCAATATTAACAGCCGGATCCAATGGCGCTTTAAGCCCATGTCGGATCTCTACATCGTCTATACCGATAATTATGCAGTAGAATTCTGGGGGCCCAAATACAGAGCCCTCGTTGTCAAATTGAATTACTGGTTTAACTTTTAATCATAAGCATAATGAAACAAAAAAAGAACAAGAGCAAATCCGGTAACGGTCTCTCCCGTAGAGCCTTTATCGGGAAAACTGCCGCAGCAACAGCTGCCTTTACTATTGTGCCCCGTCATGTACTCGGCGGACCGGGATTTACAGCACCAAGCGACATGGTGAATGTGGCTGGAATCGGACTGGGCAACCAGGGTGGCAGTGATATCCAGAATATTGCTACTCCCGATGTCCCCATCAAAGGACGAAGGGGACTTCCCGGGTTGAAATTTCATCGCTATCCAGGTGTTAGACCAATGAAGAGAACCAAGAGTGCCATTACTCCGAATATGATGGGTGAGGCTGGAGGTGACAAGACTTTCAAGCATGCCAACATCTACGCTTTGTGTGATGTGGATACAGAATATGCTGGTCATATTATTGCAGGTTACCCCAAGGCCAAAGTGTATGATGATTTCCGTAAGATGATAGATAAGGAGAAGAACCTTGATGCCATTGTGATCGGCACCCCCGATCATACGCATGCAGTCATTGCTTCTTATGCCATGAATGCAGGCTTAAATGTCTTTGTTGAGAAGCCAATGGCCAAAACCATTCACGAGGTACGTTTCCTGAGAGACCTGGCCAAAAAGACCGGTGTTGTTACCCAGATGGGAAACCAGGGACACAACAATGAAGGAACTCTACAAACAGTTGAGTGGATCCAGTCTGGTGCCATTGGTAATGTCACGGATGTGCATATGTGGTCCAACAGGCCCGTTTGGGCGCAAGGTCCCCTGGAACGTCCAGCAGGTGTGGATGTACCTGAAAATCTAAATTATGATGTCTGGCTGGGACCTGCCCCCGAGAAACCATATAGCCCGGAGACAACACATTTTGCATGGCGCGGATTATGGGATTATGGAACCGGGGCCATGGGAGATATGGGAGCTCACACCTTCGATGCACCCATCTGGGCACTCAAATTGGGAATGCCTACAAAAATTCAGGCCACAACCTCTCCTTACAATACCGAATATCTTCCACAGGCCGAGAACGTTATGTATGAATTTGCTGCAAGAGGTGATATGCCTCCCGTAAAGGTCACCTGGTCCGATGGAGGTATCAAGCCCTTCCGCCCGGCAGAACTCGAAGCTGATCGCATGTTGAGAGAAGCTCTCTATATTGGCGACAAAGGTATGCTACAGCATGGAACCCATGGTGCCATGCCCGAGCTGATCCCTGAGGATCCGGGCTTTATTACTCCCGAGAAGACCCTTCATCGTCCCAGCAATGTTTATGTGGACTTTATCGAAGCCATCAAGGAGGGACGTATGGCAGCCAATGATTTTGAGATCGCCTCCGTACTGACCGAAATTATGTTACTGACCAATATTGCAGTAGCCTCACAGCAGGTCAACCGCACCCTGGAATATGATGCGGAGAACATGAGGATCACCAACTGTGATGGGGCCAATGAATACTTCCACTACGAATACCGTGATGGTTGGAAATTATAACCAATTTTAAATCAAGATTAAACAGATGAAAAACAAGAAAATGAAATCTCTACTATCCATTCTGGCTGTGGCCATGGTAACTTTAGTAAGCTCCTTCTCCGCACATGGTGAGGAACCCATTAATTCAAACTATGGCGGAGTACAGATTGGAGCCATTACCTATAGTTTCAGATCCATTCATGAAGTGGAAGCAGTACTTCAGGCCTGTGTGGATGCAGGACTCAGCTCGGTTGAGTTGATGGGAACCGGAATTGAAGCCTATCTGGGCGCACCAAAGCTTGACGTTTCCAGGAGGAAAATCAGATCCGGCAATCTAAGTGACGAGGAAAAAGCTGCTGTTGAAGCATACAAAAAGGATATAGTGAAATGGCGTTATTCCAATGAGACCATGGGGAAATATGTGGCCCTCCGCAAAAAGTTCAATGATGCCGGAGTGAATATCCATATTTACAAATGGACCGCCGGAATGAGCGATGAAGAATTGGATTATTCCTTCCTGGTGGCCAAAACCCTGGGAGCTATTGGGATCACCACCGAGATTGGTGAAGAAACCTGTACCAAAGTTGGAGCTGCCGCTGAGAGGGCAGGAATGGTGGCCCTTTTCCATAACCATTACCAGTACGCCGAAGAGGATTTTGATGTGGATAAGCTCCTTGCACTAAATCCAGCCAACAGGTTGAACTTTGATATCGGGCACTACCTGGGATCAACTGGTAAAGATCCTGTAGCCTTTATCGAGAAGTACCACGAACAAATCGGAAGTCTACATTTGAAGGATAAGACAGCCAAAGACAACGAAGTCAAGGGTAATGTGAACAAGCCATTTGGCCAGGGAGACACCCCGGTCAATGAAGTGTTGCAATTGGTCCAGAAGAATGGCTGGCCCATTTACTGTGACATCGAATTGGAATATAAAATTCCGGAAGGATCAGATGCTGTGAAAGAGACAGCAATCTGCAGGGAGTATTGCAAAAAGGCTCTCCTTTAATCGGAACACTCATTTACAAAAGCTCCTCCGGGAGCTTTTGTTTTTTCATTATCTTGGGTTCATGGCAGAAAAAATCATTCGTTGGGGCATGATTGGTACCGGCAATGTGACCGAACTCAAAAGCGCCCCCTCTTTTAACAAAATTGAAAACTCCCGTCTGGAAGCCGTAGCGAACCGGACCCTGGAGAAGGCTGAAGACTATGCCGCAAGGCATGGGGTACCCACTGTTCACAAAAATCCCATTGATGTAATCCATAATCCGGAAGTGGATATTGTCTATATCGCAACCCCACCGGGATCGCATTTGGAATATGCCCTGGAAACCATCAAAGCAGGGAAGCCGCTCTATATTGAAAAGCCCATGGCCCGTACCTGGGAAGAGTGCAATATTATCAATGAAGCAGCAAAGAAAGCCGGACTTCCCGTTTTTGTGGCCTATTACCGCAGGTCTCTGGACTATTTCAAAAAAGTCATGTCCGTTGTGGATTCAGGGAGCCTGGGGAAAATCCGTTATATCAATTTGAAGCAGTACTACGCTGCCCGTCCGGAGGATTATGATCCCAAAAACCTGCCCTGGAGAGTCATCCCTGAGGATGCAGGAGGAGGCTACTTCCACGACCTGGGTTGCCATGCACTGGACATTATCTTTCACATATTTGGCGATCCCCTGGAGGTAGAAGGTAAAGCTATCAATCAGGGTGGATTGTATACTCCTGAGGATATGGTCTCCGCCACCCTGCTTTTGCCAGACAAGGTTATGGTAACAGGCTGCTGGAATTTTATAACTCCTGAGCCCTTTACAAAAGACCAGGTTGAAGTTATTGGAGAAAAGGGGAAACTGAAATTTTCCATCTTCAGCTTCAAACCAATGACCCTCTTCACCGGCACTCACCAGGAGACCCTGGCAAGCATACAGCCGGAACATATACAACTACCTCATATTACCTCCATTGTTTCCGAACTGAATGGAACAGGACACTGTCCTGCCACAGGTGCAAGCTCAGCAGTTTGCAGCCGGGCCATGGATATTATCACGGGCAGAGGCATCTAATACATAAACATCCTTAAATGAAAACTAAAGGAATTATAGTCAGTGTCCTGATCCCAATGAAACAGAAGATCTTGAATTTGGCTTTATACTGAAAGCAAGCAAAATGAAAAGCTAAACGTAAGCTATACTACCCGGAGCAGTCAGCTATCTATTGACCGTGGGATGTCTGGGAAAAGCGATTTTTCCGAGCATTCACCTGTATGCAAATCAAGAATCGGTCGTCCTGAAAGAGGGAGTTATTTACAGCCTGAAGAGCACCTGGTAAATGTTTTTGGTGCTTTGTTAATAACTCCATGCCAATTGTTAAATCTTCACCACTGAAAAGCCCCCCAAACGAGCTTCGCGGACTAGGATAGCCTGGTTAAAATCCTGAACTTTATGTTGGAAAACTCCATCAGATAAATGGGGTTTGGCGTGGTTATTGCATCTTATAATAAGAAAGCAGATGTTCTGGTAAAATCTTAATGAAAAAATTTCAGGATCGACGCATCCTATTTAGGAATAAGTTGTCTTTTTAATATAGTAATTGAATAAGAGGAAGAGAAGTGAACACACCCTACACAATAATACTGGGAGCTGAAGGCGAACTGGGAAAGGCACTGGCCCGTGAAGTTGCTCGCAAAGGATGCAATCTGCTCATTGTATCAACAACATCTATTGATTTGCTGAGGTTTGCCATTGGATTACAGCTAAAGCATGATATCCAGGTCCATGCAATCAAGCTTGATCTCTCCAGTCAGGAAGAGATCCAGGCTTTGACAAAGCGCATTAAGGATCAATACGAGGTAAGGGCCCTGATTAATAATATTACATGTGACTGGTCGTCAGGAAAAAATAAGTGTATTTCTGAACTGGCCAAAGATGATTTCCAGACACGTTTCAGAGGAGCAGCAATGCTTACAATGAATCTCCTTCCCCAGATGAGGAATCACTCCACCTTCATTCAACATATTATTCCTTTCCCCTTCAGGAAAGAGCAATTCAGTACAGACCTGCAGCATTCGGTAGCAAAAATGTATTCGTTCACTAAAGAGCTTGAGGAGGAATTAAAGCACTCGGGTGTATCGGTTAGTAAGGTCCATCCTGCGCCCATAAAACACATCATGCAGCAGATGGAAAACATCGGCAGGATTTTCGAGGAGGACTTTCAAAACCTAGCACCCGGATTTATAGCAATGAAGGCTATCAACGGCATGCTTCGTGGCGACCACCTGATTATCCCGGGCCTTCGTAATAAGATACAGTTCTATCTGAACCGGCAAGCTACTTCCTGGTTCAGATCAGCTGAAGAGTCCTTCGACTCAGGCCTTCAGCCTTCTGTCTGATCTCTTTGACAAATGCTTATTCATATCGGAGCGACATTCCCGGATTCAGTCTGCTTGCCTTAATGGCGTGAAAACTAACCGTAGCCATGGCAATCAGAAAAGCCAGGAAACCTGCTACAAAAAAGATCCATATAGGAATCTCCAACCTGTAAGCAAAGGTCTCCAACCACTTTTTCATGGCAAACCATGTCAAAGGCCATGCAATGATATTGGCCAGCAATACCCACTTGGTAAAATCAAGGGATAGCAGCCTGAGAATATTCGACGTAGTGGCCCCGTTGGTTTTCCGGATCCCGATTTCCTTGGTTTTCCTTTCGGCCATAAACGATGCCAGACCAAACAGGCCAAGACAGGATATCATAATGGCGATCACCGAGAAAATGGTGAGCAGTGTTCGAGTTTGCTTTTCATTCTTATAGATTCCATCATAATGCTTATCCAGGATTTCGTACTCAAAAGGTATGGCAGGAACATATTTCTCCCAATCCTTCTGCAGGGTCTTAATTATCTTCTGATAGTCGGAACCAGCTATCCGTACACTGAGATAATATGGATTCCTGAACCTTTCAGCCAGGAGCATCAATGCATGTGGCCTAACCTCCATATGTTTGGACTCCCAGTGGTAATCTTTTACCACTCCAATCACCTCGTATGGTAAGGACCGATCTCCCCATAAATAGGTAATCTTTCCAATGGGATCCTCCAATTCCAACAAGTTAACTGCGGTCTCATTAAGCACGATCTTTCCTGTATCGGCAATAAATTCCTTGGAGAAGTATCGGCCACTGACCATTTCCATGCCCATGGTTTCCACATAGCCTTCGTCGGTGAGGTTTGCATTCAGACTAAATCCTTGCTCCACCCCTTCTGCACCAAAACCCCAGTTAGTTATTTTATCGCCCGGAACCCAGGCCGAAGAAGAAACCTGGATCACTTCGGGCAGGGTTCGTAACTCATCTTTATAGGCTTCCAGATTTTCCATATAGGCAATGTTTTCCACCAGGACCACATGCTCCTTGTTGAATCCCAGAGAATTCTCCATGATCAGGTTCATTTGCTTCTGCACTAGTATTGTAGCTGCAATCAAAAATATGGCCACAGAGAACTGGAACAATACCAGGATATTACGGAACCAGCTTCTACTTTGCTTAACACCTTTAAAACTCAGTGAATCGATGGCTGAAAAATTGCTCATATACAGTGCAGGATAGATCCCTGACAACAATCCAACTATTATTGAAAGCGCCAATAGTCCCGGGATTACCAGGAAGTTATCCAGATAGTGAATCTCAATCTCTACACCAGTGAAATTCCTGTAGGGCCCCATGATGGATTCAACCAGACCCATGGCCAGGATCAAGGCAAGAATACTGATGATTATAGCTTCGCTAAAGAACTGATGTCTAAGCTTTTTCCTGCTAGCCCCATTTGTCTTTCTTACGCCTACCTCCCTGGCCCTGATGGAGGAGCTGGCGGTGGTCAGGTTCATAAAATTAATACAGGCTACAACCAGTAAAAGGAAGGCTACAATGGAAAATATCCGGACGTAGGCAATATTGCCGTTTGGCTCAAACTCCCCATTCAGATCCGATCCCAGATGGATCTCTTTAATATGTTGCAAATAGAGGATCCAGAAATTTTCATCATCGGACCGCTCCTCATATGATCCTTCAAACAGGTATTTGTCTACAAAAGCGGGCAGTTTGGCTTCCAGTTGTTCATCCGGAAATCCTGGTTCCAATCTCATATAGGTTTCAAAGTTATTGGCAAACCATTGAGGATTGTTGTACAGACCATCAAAAGTGGTCATGGAAATCAACATGGAGAAATGAAAATGTGACTGTGAAGGGAGATCCTCATACACACCCGTCACTGTTAGTGGAATGGTATCCCTAACCATAATCACCTGCCCGTAGGCTTCTTTATCCCCAAAATATTTCCGGGCAGTGGTCCGGTCAAGCAGTACATGTCCGGGTTCATTCAGCTTCTTTCCGGGCGATCCCTCCACGTAATCCAAAGTAAATATATCGGTAAAGGTGGAGTCCACAGCTGCCGCCCCTTCTTCATTATAAACAAGATCACCTATGCTAACTGTCTGTGTCCGGTCAGCAATTCTTGTGATGGCTTTTATCTCCGGATATTCATCATACATGGCTGCCGGCATGGGGGCCGGAGTCCAGGTCTGACGAATTACGGTATTCCCGATCTTGGCATCTACTGCCACCCTGTATATATCATCATAGTGTTCATTGTACTTGTCGTAGTTGAGTTCATGGTTTACATATAGCATAATCAAAACAAAACTGGCTATACCGATGGCCAATCCGGCAATATTCAATATGGAGATCAGAAGATGCTTCCTGATATGACGAAAAGTAAGCTTGAAGTAATGTTCTACCATGGTGTCATTTTTTCCTTTCTTTTGCAAGAGCTGTACCATTCTTTCTATATAGCTCTTTTATTGCTATTTATGAAGCGCCTGTCGCATGGCAATAATAAATAAGTGCTCGGTTTTAATGCATCAGTCTGTTCGATTTCGTCGCAGTTTGTAAGGCTTGCCGGAAATCCATACATTCGTAGTACTTCAAAGAGCTATGGCACAACCTAAAATATTAATCATTGATGACGATCATGATGTGCTGTTGACAGCACGAATGTTTCTTGAGCAATTTGAATTTGATGTAACCGTCCTGTCTGATCCGGAGAAAAGTGTTGTTCAGATCAAAAAAGAGCACTATGATGTGATCTTGCTGGATATGAATTTTCAACGCGGGAAGACTGAAGGGGCTGAAGGAATCCGGTGGCTGGAGATCATCAGGGAGCATGATCCACAAAGCGTGGTTATTCTGATGACCGCCTTTGGGGATGTGGAACTTGCAGTAAAGGGGATCAGGGCGGGCGCCTTTGATTTTATCCTGAAACCCTGGCAAAACGCCAAACTTCATGCATCCATTCTCTCTGCGCTAAAACTGCAGCAAACAAACCAGGAGAAAGAGAAATACAGGAATATGGCTCTTGTCATGGGAGAAGATGTGGATCTGCCCTTTATGCAAATCCTGGGCACATCGGATGTTATTGAAAAGTTGAAAGAGAACATAAGGATCATTGCCCCCACCGATGCCTCCGTACTTATACTGGGTGAAAATGGTACTGGTAAGGAGATGGTAGCCCGGTCCATCCACAGGCTCTCGGACCGTAAACAGGGTGTATTTATGGGAGTGGATATGGGAGCCATACCTGAAACCCTGTTTGAATCAGAACTATTTGGGCATCAGAAAGGATCATTTACAGGCGCCATCCAGGACAAGCCGGGGAGGTTCGAGCTGGCAGAAAACGGGAGTCTGTTCCTGGATGAAATAGGCAACCTGCCGGTGACCATGCAAACGAAACTACTCACTGTACTTGAGCAAAGAAACATCAGGAGAATAGGTGCCACTACAGATGTCCCCATTGATATTCGTTTGATCTCTGCCACTAATCAATCCATTCACAGGATGGTGGAAGAGGGCTCCTTCAGGCGTGATTTACTATATCGCTTGAATACCATTGAGCTAACGATCCCACCGCTCAGAGACAGGGTGGATGACATTCCCTTGCTTGCAGAACATTTTCTTAGTGAGGCTTGCAGGAAATATGGAAAACCGGGACTTGAGATTGGCAAAAGGAGCCTGAAGCAACTGCAGCAATACCACTGGCCCGGGAATGTACGAGAGCTTCAGAACACTCTGGCAAGAGCAGTCATCATGAGCGAGGATAAGCAGGTGCGATTTGACCAGCTGGGTGCCACAGGTGGAGGAGGGACCGCCTCTTTTACCCTGAACATCGAAGAGAATGAGAAATCACTGATACAGAAAGCACTTTTTACAAACAGGGGAAATGTAACCAGGGCCGCGGCCGATCTGGGAATCGACAGGAATGCACTTTACAGGCGAATGAAGAAACATGGTATTCAATAAATACATGTTCCGGATCTCGATCCGGCTCATCCTTATATTTTTGGCCATGCTTGCCCTGGTCCTGGTCATAGGTGAGCAGGCCAGACTATTCTCTGTGCTGGGTATTTCCCTGGTCCTCCTGTTTTTAATCGCGGAATTGTTCAGGTCCATCGCCAGAACCAACCAGATTGTTGAATCCCTCCTTGAATCCATCAGATATGGTGACTTCAATAAAACCATAAGGGATAAAGCAGCAGGACTTGGCTTCGAGGGGCTTGCAGATTCGGCACAACAAATTATCCATGCCATTGCTTCGGCCAGAATCGAGAAGGAAACGCAATACCAGTATATGCAAACCATCCTGAAGCACATACATACTGCTGTGCTGAGCCTTGACGAACAGAACGAACCGGAACTGATCAATCCGCTTGCCCTGAACACCCTGGGTCTATATAATACAAGCAACCCAAGCTGGGCGGAGATAGAAAAGAAGGCTCCTCTTTTTACAGATGCAGTGAAATCCATGGGCGAGTCGGGCAGGGAAATGATCCGGCTCAGCAATACTCCCACAGGAAAACAGCTGCTGGTCATTGTGAATACAGTGAAGATTGGAGGCAAAGCGGTAAAGATTATCACCTTCCAGGATATAGAGCCTGAGATTGAACAAAAGGAGATGGAGTCCTGGCAAACAATCAGCCGGATTATGGCCCATGAAATCATGAACAGCCTGACACCACTTTCCTCCCTTACCGAAACAGGCATTATGCTGCTCGAACAGGATGGCAGGCCCAAAGAAATTTCAGCGATTCCACAAAAAACCATCGATAATCTGCATACAGCCCTGCGTACTATATCCAGTAGAAACCAGGCTTTAGCTGCGTTTATTGGTAGCTACCGTCAGCTTTCAAGATTACCTCAGCCGGAAAAAGAGGAGGTACATGTGGCCAACTTGCTGAAGGAGCTGAAAGAGCTGTATGAGGAGCCCTGCAGAGAAAAGGGAATCTCCTGCGCCTTTAATTCCGGACCGGATAAGTTGAGTATCATGGTGGATGAAGCTCAATTAAAACAGGTATTTATCAACCTTGTGAAGAATGCCACTGAGGCTATGCTATATGTAAAAGAACCCGTAATAAGGGTTTCAGTGAAAAGGATCCTTCACCAGGTCTCCATAGAAGTCCACAACAACGGACCCGCCATCCCAGCCGATGTGATGGAAAAGATTTTTGTGCCGTTCTACTCTACAAAACCCGAGGGATCCGGAATTGGATTAAGTCTATCCCGTCAGATCGTACGCATGCACAACGGACAGATTTTAGTAGAATCGGAGGAGGGGATAGGGACCACCTTTAAGGTAATGCTTCCTGTGTTCGAATAAGGTTTGGAGATGCCCTGTAATCTTTGTAAATTATGTCTCCAAATATTTCAAATCATGAGCAACGAAAGCATCAACTTCAAAAAAATTCTTAATGATTCCAGGGAAACTTTACTGAATCCCAAAGGGTACTTCTCATCCATGCCCCTGACAGGGGGAATAACCGAACCTCTTATAAAAGCCGCTATCTATGGTACATTAGCAGGACTGTTTGCGCTTTTATGGAGTGTTCTTGGTATGTCGGCAGTAGGCGCCGGATTATTAGGCGGCGCAATTGGGATCATGTCCCTGATCTGGGCTATTATAGGGGCGATAATTGGTTTGTTCATTGGCGGAGTCATCATGTTGATTATCTCAGCCATCTGTGGCGGCAATACCGATTTTGAAGCCAACCTGAGAGTATCAGCATCCTTAATGGTGATATATCCTATTAATGCTTTTCTTGCCTTATTTTATGGGATCAACTTCACCCTGGGTGGCGTGATCGCACTGGCTGTAAGCCTTTTCGGCATCTACCTGCTTTACCATGCTGTCATCCAGGCTCTGAAAGGAAAAGAGTCCTCTGTGAAAATAGTGGCCATTGTACTTTTAGTTCTGGCCCTGGTGGGTTTCTTCGGAGGCAGAAGGGCCTCAAATTCGATCAGGGATTTCTCTGAGATGTATGAAGAAGAGCTGGTGGACTGAATCTTTTAAACTTAATCAGCCATAATCCTGTCAAACTCCTCCTGGCTTAGTTTGACGGGAACATACTCCACACCATATAAAGTCAGGACCCCGGTAAATGCACGTAAGTGAGCTTCAGAAGCCCTACATAAGTTGGTGTAGACTCTGATCACATCTGCATTTTCTGCAATGGAATCCAATTCAGTTTGAAGATCAATGATGTCTACCTCTTCAATCAGGGCCCCAACTTTCAGTGCCTCCTCCCTGGAGGTACTACCCTTTTCTATCAACACATCATATAACTCCTGTAAGTCCTCATTCTGGAACACCCCTTCAGGATTATCACCTACGGGATCTTCAAGATCGTAAATGTCAATTAGATATTTGATGGCATCCATATGGGCCTGCTCACTTTTTGAAATATTCAGGAAAGGTCTCAGAGGATAGATCTCATAAAGATAAATATAGACATCCCTGGCTACCTTCTCCTCCTCCCTCATAAACCTGATCCCTTCAATTTCGGCTTCTGTGAGTTCGGCCCCTTGAATGACCGCTTCGGTCTTTTCACTTCCGGGTGTCATTTGATCATCCAGCCCGTTGGATTCTGTACATTGTGTGATTGAAAGCGCAGCAATCATCGCTATAACCAATCGTCCTGACCATGTTAATTTAATCATTCTCATAACACAAAATATTATATGTAATTATCTATATATGTCGATACAAATATCAGTGATTCGAGGAAACAGTCTGTTACAAAATCCGGGGAATATTTAATGAAATAGGTACCTAATACAAGTTATCAATGGGTTTTTTGGAAGAACGGTCACTCTCCCTGTACTCACTTACAGTCATTTCAGTGGTCTGTTTAAACTGGTTTGAGAGGTACTGCACGCTGCTGTAATCCATCATAAAGGCGATTTCACTCAGGGTAAGCTCCTCCTGGTCGATCAGCTCTTTGATCCGTTCTATCTTGTTCAGGATGATGAATTTCTCCAGGGTAATATGCTCATGGGATGAGAAGATCCTGGACAGGTATGGATAAGAGAGGCCGGTTTTCTCGACCAGGTATTCAGACTTTCTTACAACGGAGTCCACATTATTCATAAAATGAATTAATTCGATTACTGCCAGTTTGATCTGCTCCACCAATTGACTTTCTCGCGTTTCAATGAGATCCATGCCCAGATCAACCAGTATCGTCCGGATATCGTCATTTGTCAGCTCATCTGCATCAAAACTGATTGTAGCCTTTCCAGGGCTTATCTCATCGACACTGATCCCTGCTGCCTCCAGTTTTTCCCTGAGCACACGGATGCAACAATTGCAAATCAAATTCTTAATATGAATAGTAGTAGTCAAATTCCCGGTCCTTACAATAGGATACCGCATAAAGACACTCTTACCCTACAAATACTCCAATTACATAACATTTTCACAGAAAAACATAACAGCCATACCCTCAGGAACCCGAATATTTGTAAGGTAAATTAGTATAACTATTTATTATGCAAATCAAAAAAAACATTGCCGTAAGCGAAACAGGGTTTGTGTTCAACCCTACCACCGGTGACTCCTATTCCATAAACCAGGTTGGACAGGAAATTCTGAGCCATCTTGGCGAGAACAAATCGCCGGCTGAAATCACTTCCCTGATGACCAGCACCTACGATATTGATCCCCCCAGCTTTGAAAAATATTTTTTTGACTTCATGAGCATGTTGAGGCAATTTGAACTTCTGGACGAAGAAAATGAAAACTAAAATCACAATAGCCCTTACAGGATTAAACAACACGGATAATCCCGGACCAGGAGTCCCGGTGATACGTGGCATCAGGGATTCAAAAGAATTTGATCCCAGGATCATAGGTCTGGCCTATGAGAACCTCGAACCAGCTATTTATATGGATGGAATAGTCGATAAAACCTACCAGGTCCCCTACCCCTCAGAAGGATCAGATGTGTTGTTACAGCGGATCCTGGATATCCACGAAAAAGATCCCATTGATGTGCTGATTCCCAACTTTGATGCAGAGCTCTATGCATTTATGCGGTCGGAAAAGATATTGGAGAAGGCGGGCATTAAGACATTCCTGCCCACCCTGGAGCAGTTTGAAGAGCGCCATAAAACCAACCTCCCTGATTTCGGAGAGAAGTACGGCCTTTCAGTTCCCTTCAGTAAAGCCATTACCCGGATCGATGAGATAGAAACACTCAAGGACGATTTTGAATACCCTTTGATGGTCAAAGGGAAGTTTTACGATGCTTTCCTGGCCTACAACGAGGAGCAGGTAAGAATGAACTACAACAAGATCAGCGCCAAATGGGGGCTTCCCGTTATTATACAGAAATTTATCAAAGGCACTGAGGTTAATGTAGTGGCACTGGGAGACGGAGAGGGCCATACCATTGGTGCCGTCCCCATGCGTAAACAGTACATCACCGATAAGGGGAAGGCCTGGTCGGGGATCACCTTGGATGACCCAAAGCTGCTTGATCTGACCAACAAAATCATTAAAGCCATGAAATGGCGGGGTGGTATGGAGCTGGAGCTGGTAAAATCTAACAGGAACGAACTGTTCATCATCGAAATCAATCCAAGGATACCTGCATGGGTCTATTTAGCTGTTGGAGCCGGCCAGAACCTGCCCGAAGCACTGATTAAACTGGCATTGGGAGAAGAAGTGAAACCCTTTAGCAGTTATAAGGTAGGGACCATGTTTGTCCGTTACTCATATGATTTGATTACCAACCTGGAAGAATTTGAAAAACTCTCCACACTTGGGGAACTATAATATAGGAATATCATGGAAAAGAGACCGTTTGAAAGACCATTTATAAAAAAACTGCAAGCCGGAATGCCAAGCAAGTTTGGAATGAAAACCCAGGCTGAGCCCATCACACATATTGATGAAAACGCAGTACCTGAGCTACTGGCAAAACATGGATCACCCCTCTATGTGATCTCAGAGAATACCATCCGGGAAAAATACAAAAAGGCCAGGCATGCATTTACCACCCGCTATCCGAAAGTCCAGTTTGCCTGGTCCTACAAGACCAACTACCTGGATGCCGTGTGCCGGGTTTTTCACCAGGAGGGCGCCTGGGCCGAAGTGGTTTCGGGATTTGAATATGACAAGGCTATCAATAACGGTGTGAAAGGAAGCCAAATCATCTTCAATGGTCCTGACAAAACCGATGAGGATCTGAAAAAAGCCATCGAAAACGATTCTCTGATCCACATCGACCATTTCGATGAGATGTATTCCATCATCGCCATTGCCGAACATTCAGGGAAACGGCCCAAAGTGGCTATTCGTATTAACATGGATACAGGTATATACCCCATGTGGGACCGTTTCGGTTTTAATTATGAAAACGGGGATGCATGGGATGCCATCAATCGTATCATGATCAATGAGAAACTTGACCTTGTGGGCTTGCACACCCACATAGGAACTTACATGCTTGCTTCCAATGCTTACAAAGTGGCTGCCGGGAAGATGGCCGACCTGGCCTATGGCATCGAACGGAAATATGGCGTTAATATCAAATACCTGGATCTGGGTGGGGGATTTGCCTCCCATAATACTCTGAAAGGGGCCTACTACCCGGGAACCGATACCGTCCCTTCCATGGATGAATATGCAGAAGCCATCTCTTCGGCCATCCTGAATTCAGAACTGAATCCCAAGAATCTGCCCACACTGATCCTGGAGAGCGGAAGGGCCCTGATCGACGATGCCGGGTATCTGCTTGGAACGGTTATCGCCAACAAACGACTATCCAATGGCAATCGGGCTACCATCGTTGATGTGGGGGTTAACCTGCTCTTTACCTCATTCTGGTACGAACATGAGGTTTACCCGGCAGCCCCCGTTTCCGAACATATGGAAGAGACCACCATTTATGGTCCCCTGTGCATGAACATCGATGTGGTCAGAGAAGCGATTCAATTCCCCTTGCTTAAAAAAGGAGACCAGTTTGTAATCAAACGTATCGGAGCTTACAACATGACCCAGTGGATGCAGTTTATTACCCTGCGTCCCAATGTGGTTCTGATCGATATCAAGGGGAATGTCCATGTGATCAGAAAGCAGGAAAACATGGAGCTAATCCGCCAGCAAGAGCTTATCCCCGACCACCTGAAATAGTCCGGATAGAAACCTAAAAATCAGCTTTGAAACATTCCACTGACATTAAGCTTTTCCTGAAAGCTATCCCCAACAGCTATGGTCAGGTTTTCTTTTCGGATCAAAAGTTATTTGCAGGGATCCTTATGGTGGTGACTTTTTTCGATCTCTATGCAGGAGTGTTTGGATTGCTTTCAGTCATCACCACCAATCTGGTGGGATTCCTTCTTGGATTTGATAAAAAGACCATCTCAAAAGGGGTGTTTGGTTTTAACAGCTTGCTGGTGGGATTGGGGCTTGGAGTTTATTTCGAACCAAGCTTATATCTGGTACTGGTCATCCTCATAGGCGCCATCCTGACCCTTTTAATCGCAGTATCGCTTCAAGGGGTGATTGGAAAATATGCCCTCCCATATCTCTCCATTCCTTTTCTGCTCTCTATCTGGGTCATGACCCTGGCCACCAAGGAATTTGCAGCACTGGGAATCAGCGAACGAGGCATCTATACCTTTAATGATCTCTATACCATCGGGGGCGATCCCCTGGTAAGGATTTATGAATGGTGGAATGACCTGCAGCTGTCAAAATCTCTCCGGGTCTATTTTATCTCCCTGGGGGCTATTCTTTTCCAGTACAACCTGCTTTCGGGAATTGTCCTCAGCATTGGTTTGTTATTGTTTTCCAGGATCTCATTTTCCCTGTCGCTTATCGGATTCTACACCGCATTCCTCTTCTATGAAATCCTCGGGGCCGATATATCAGAATTGAGCTACAGCTATATTGGATTCAACTACATCCTTACCTCCATTGCCATAGGCGGATTTTTTATTATCCCCTCTAAAAGATCATATCTCTGGGTGGTATTGCTGATCCCTATTGTAGCCATGATAACAATCAGCCTTTCCAGGGTCTTTGCCATATTCAGCTTGCCCATCTATTCACTTCCCTTTAACCTGGTAGTGCTTTTGTTCCTGTATGCATTAAAGTTCAGACTCAAACCTTCAGTGAAGCTCTCCGAGGTTCTCATTCAACACAATTCGCCGGAGAAAAACCTCTATGCATTCCACAACGATGTAGTGCGATTCAGGCAGCATGAACAGAAGCCGATCATATTGCCTTTCCTGGGGACCTGGACCGTATCTCAGGGCCATGACGGAGAACATACCCATAAAAATGAATTCCGGCATGCCTGGGATTTTGTGATCACCAACAGGGAGAAGAAGCAATATATGGGGAGTGGTGACCTGCTGACCGATTACTTCTGCTACGACAAGATGGTCCTGGCTCCTGCCGATGGAACAGTGGAATTTATAGCAGACCGCATCCAAGACAATGTGGTAGGCGAGGTCAACCTCAAAGAGAATTGGGGCAATACAGTTATCATCAAGCATGATGACCACCTGTATACTTCCCTGAGCCATTTAAAAGAGGGGTCTATCGAGGTAAAGGCAGGTGACACCATCAAAGAGGGCGATAAGATCGGACGTTGCGGAAACTCGGGAAGGTCTCCTTACCCCCATCTACATTTTCAGATCCAGGAAACCCCCTACATCGGATCGGTCACCAAGGAGTATCCGATCAGTTATCACATCCTTCATCAGGAAAACAGCTTTGACCTGAAATCATTTGAGGTACCTGCATTGGGCGATCAGATATCGAACATTGAGCGAAACGAACTACTTTACAAGGCTTTTCATTTCATTCCGGGTAAACGGTTCCATTTCGATGTGATCTTGAACGGTAAGCAGAGTGAATGTAGCTGGGATGTAAATACCGATCCCTACAACAATGCCTACATCCGGTGCCCGCAGTCAGGCGCCATGGCCTACTTTGTTAACGACGGCAACCTGCTGTTCTTTACCCACTATTCGGGAATTAAGAAAGATCTGCTTTACTACTTTTTTATGTCCACATTCCAGGTACAGCAAGGCTTTTATCAGGACCTCACCATCACTGACAGCTACCCGCTGAACCTGATTTTCAACCAGCCCCTGCTGGGTATACAAGACCTGGTGGCTCCATTCTGGAAATTCCTTCGCTCAGATTTCAGATGCACATATGAATGGATCGACAGCGACATGGCCCCCACAGAGATCAGGATCGCCTCTTCAGCGAAGAATTCCATGGCCGGAAAAACTGTAAAAACTTTCGAATTCAAAATGCTAGTTAACGAAAAAGGGATCCATAAACTGACTGTGAACTCGAAAAACCTGAAACTGGAGGCCACATGCAAAGGATAATTATCTCCATATTGCTTTGTGGATTTGTCTCCTTGGGAATCAATGCTCAAGAAGCGGCCGATTTTAACACTATCAACAGGGAAACCTACAGGCTTTACCTTACCGAGAAATGGGATAGTGTAATCATCATTGGGAAGCAAGCACTTAAGCAGGAGATGGACTTCTATTATCTGAGGATGAGAATCGGGATCGCTAATTACAACAACAA
>Ga0209633_10000922_pt1 | contig 32208 bp, 29 predicted proteins | sample Cruoilmetagenom1_FD_187290 | JGI IMG/M metagenome (GOLD analysis project Ga0209633, IMG submission 187290) | Oil polluted marine microbial communities from Coal Oil Point, Santa Barbara, California, USA - Sample 1 (SPAdes) (version 2) | ecosystem: Environmental > Aquatic > Marine > Oil seeps ... | reverse complement strand
ATTGCTGGTGAGCTGGGCGGAATGGGCTTAATAAAAAATGCTGTAGAACAAGGCAAGAAGGCAATGACAAATATAATTGCTGACCTTCCAAATAAAAGTAAAGCTAAGTATGATGTTATTATTATTGGAGCTGGACCTTCTGGTATTTCTGCAACTTTAACAGCAGCTAAAAACAAAAAGAAATTTTTAACAATTGAACAAGATAGTTTAGGTGGAACAGTTTTTTCATTTCCACGTGCTAAAGTTGTTATGACTTCACCAGTTGAATTACCATTACATGGTAACATAAAATTACGCGAAACTTCTAAATCAGAATTGTTATCTCTTTGGACAGAAGTTTTAGAAAAGAATAATATCTCAATAAATGAAAATGAAAAAGTTTTAGAAATTACTAAAACTGAAGATTACTTTGAAGTTAAAACAAATCAAGATGAATACACTTGCTCAAAAGTTCTTTTAGCTATTGGTAGAAGAGGATCACCAAGAAAATTAGGAGTTCCGGGAGAAGGCAAAGAGAAAGTTTATTACAGATTATTGGAACCCGAATTAATAAAAAAACAAAATGTACTTGTTGTCGGTGGAGGCGATTCTGCAATTGAAACAGCTTTATTACTTGCCGAAGATGGTTCTAATCAAGTTACACTTTCTTACAGATCTGAATCATTCAAAAGAGCGAAACCGAAAAATTTAGAAAAAATTAACATAGCAAAAGAAAATAATAGTATTAATGTGTTATATAATTCAACTGTAAATAATATTGAAGATACTAGTGTAGAATTGGAAATAAATAAAGAACAAGTTTTATCATTAGATAATGATTTAGTTTATGTTTTTGTCGGTGGAGAATTACCAAATAAATTTTTAGAAAAAATTGGAGTTAAAATTTCTAAGAAATTTGGAGAAACGATATTAAAACATTAACACTTTTAATACTGTTATCTTTTTTATCGGTTAATCTGTTAGCACAAATTTCTCCTGGAGATTTAGCAAAAGTTCATGCTGATTTAGAAGGTATGAGCAACTGTACACAATGTCATGTACTTGGTAAAGATGTTGATCAAATTAAATGTCTTAATTGTCATGAAGAAATTAAAGACCTAATAAATTTTAGAAGAGGATATCATTCCAATGAAGAAGTAACCTCAAAAAAGTGTTGGACTTGTCATGGAGATCATTACGGTAGAAATTTTGAAATAATAAGATTTAATGAAAAAGAGTTTGATCACAAAAAAGCTGGTTATGAATTACTTGGAGCTCATAAAAAACTAAGCTGTGAAAAATGTCATAAGTCAAATTTTATTGTTAATGAAAAATTAAAAGTAAAGAGTAAAACGTTTTTAGGACTTGAAAAAGAATGCTTAACTTGTCACGAAGACCAGCATCAAGGAACACTTAGTAATGATTGTCAAACTTGTCATACAGTAGATAAGTTTATTCCAGCAGAGAAATTTGATCATAATAATGCTAAGTATATTTTAACTGGTAAACATACCGAGGTTGAATGTTCAAAATGTCATGCAGTTGAACAAAGAGAAAATAAAAAATTTCAAATATTTACCGGAATAAATTTTCAGACTTGCAAAACTTGTCATGAAGATGTTCATAAAGGGAAATTTGGAAATGATTGTCAATCATGTCACAATACAGAATCATTTTCAAAAGTTTCATTAGCCACAAGTTTTAATCATAGTAAAACAAATTTCCCGTTGATTGGGAAGCATAGTGATATAACTTGTAAAAGTTGTCATAAAAATTCGTTGTTGGATAAACCAAAACATGAGAAATGTTTAGATTGTCATGAAGACTTCCACAAAGGTGAATTTATAAATGAAAACCAAACTGGAGATTGTAAAGAGTGTCACGATGAATATAGTTTTACTCCATCTCACTTTACACTGGAAAAACACAATGAAACGAAATTTAAATTAACTGGAGCTCACAATGCAATTGCTTGTATTGAATGCCATAGAGTAACTGATGATTGGAATTTTAAGATTAATGGAGAAACTTGTATTAAGTGTCATGAAAATGTTCATGCAAATTCAATTGATAAAAAATATTTTGATGAGAATAAATGTGAAAGTTGTCACGCAACTTCAACATGGCAAAAAGTTACTTTTGAACATACTGAAACTGGATTTGAATTAATAGGGAAACACAAAAAAACAGATTGTGCAAGTTGTCATTTAGATAAAACTAATTTAGTTGATAAAGAAAAATATTTTGTTGATATAAAATCAGAGTGTTCTTCATGTCATAATGATATTCATCGAGGACAGTTTGTTGTTGAGGCTAAAGAGCTTTGTGTCGATTGTCATAATTTCGAAAATTGGGAACCAACACTTTTTAATCATGATGAAACAGAGTTTAAGATTGAAGGTGCTCATAAAAATGTTCAATGTATTGAGTGTCATAAATCAAAAACTGATGAGAAGGGTAATTATACTTATTATAAAATTGAGGATACAAGATGTATAAGTTGTCATTCTTAATATTGTTTTTTACTATTAAAATAATTTTTGCTCAACAATCGCCACATGGAGCAAACTTTAACTACGAGTGCCAGGATTGCCACACAACAGATACGTGGAAAATTTCTTCTGATAAATTAAATTTTGAACATTCTCAAACTGGGTTTGAATTACTCGGACAACATAAAGTTATTGATTGTCAATCATGCCATTCGGGATGGAATTTTTCAAATACTTTGACAGATTGTTATCAATGTCATACAGATATACATAATAATACGGTTAGTAAAAGTTGTGATAATTGTCATTCCTCAAAATCATGGGTAATTGAAAATATAAATGATTTACATCGAATGAGTCGATTCCCATTGGTTGGAGCACATTCTCAAGCAGATTGTCAAGATTGTCATAGATCCATTGAAAATTTACAATTTGAAAATCTTGGTGTCGATTGTATAGATTGTCACATCAATGATTATGAATCAGCTACATCCCCAAACCATAGAGAAGCAAATTTTTCTACCGATTGTCAGGAATGTCATCAAATTACAGATCAACAATGGTCTAGTGCAAGTTTTGAACATAGTTTTTTCCCTCTTGAAGGTGGACATAATATTGGTAATTGTTTTGATTGTCATAACACAAACAGTTTTGAAGGTTTAAGTCAAGACTGTATTGTTTGTCATCAAGCAGATTACAATGCAACAACAAATCCAAACCATTCAAATTTAAACTTCTCTCAAGATTGTTTGGAATGCCACACAACGAATCCGGGTTGGCGACCTGCTGAGTTTAAAATTCATGATAGTTTTTATCCGCTGCTTGGTGCACATAAAATCATTGCTAATGATTGTGCTCAGTGCCATACAACAACTTATGAAAAAACACCAACAGATTGTTTTAGTTGCCACAATAATGAATACGATAATACAACAAATCCAAATCACTCTGGTGCTGGCTTTTCAACTGATTGTGAAACTTGCCATAATTTAGATGCATGGCTACCAGTAACATTTGATCATGATAATCAATTTTTCCCAATCTATTCCGGTGAACATAATAATGAATGGAATGATTGTAGCGACTGCCATACTAATCCAGCAAATTACCAAGTGTTTGAATGCATAAATTGTCATGAACATAATCAAGCAGATATGGATGATGAACATAGTGGAATTAACGGTTACTCATATCAAAGCACAGCTTGCTTGGCTTGTCATCCAACTGGAAGTGAAGATGATGGATTTAGTCATTCAACAACAGAATTCCCTTTAACTGGAGCTCACGTAAGTGTTGATTGTAGTGATTGCCATACTGCTGGATACACTAACATGAACATGGAATGTATTGCCTGTCATGAAAATGATTATAGTAGTTCGGTTAATCCTAATCATAGTACGGCTGGTATTTCATCAAAATGTGAAGACTGCCATACATCAACAGCTTGGCAACCATCGGAATTTAATCATAGTACTACAGGTTTTGAATTAGCTGGTGGACACAACTTGCCACAATGTTCAAGTTGCCACACAAGTAATACTACAGATGCAACATCAGATTGTTATAGTTGCCATTCAGCAGAATATACAAGTGCAGAAGAACACGTTTCGCAGAATTATCCACAAGAGTGTCAGCAGTGTCATAATACAATCAATTGGGAAGATGCAACATTTGATCATGCAGCAACTCAATTTCCATTGACAGGAGCTCATGTAAGCGTAGATTGTAGTACGTGCCACACTGATGGATATGCTGGTACAGATTCAGATTGTTTTGCTTGTCACTCTGACGAATATACAAGTGCAGAAGAACATGTTTCTCAGGGCTATCCACAAGAGTGTCAACAATGTCATAATACAACCAATTGGGAAGATGCAACATTTGATCATGCAGCAACTCAGTTCCCATTAACAGGAGCTCATGTAAGTGTAGTTTGTAGTACGTGTCATACAGATGGTTATGCAGGTACAACTACTGAGTGTTTTGTTTGCCATGAAACTAAATATACAAGTTCAACAACACCAGATCATAGTACAGCAGGAGTTTCTACAACATGTGAAGATTGTCACACGACAAGTGCGTGGCAACCTTCATTATTTGATCATAGTGCAACAGGTTTTGAATTAGTTGGTAGTCACAATTTGCCACAATGTTCAGGCTGCCATACAGGTAATACGTCCGATGCAACATCAGATTGTTATAGTTGTCATTCGGCTGAATATACATCAGCCGTAGAACATGTATCACAAAATTATCCGCAAGAGTGCCAACAATGTCATAATACAATCAATTGGGAAGATGCAACTTTTGATCATGCAGTAACTCAGTTCCCATTAACTGGAGCTCATGTAAGTGTAGATTGTAGTACGTGTCATACAGATGGTTATGCTGGAACAGCAACAGAATGTTTTGCATGTCATGAAACTAATTTCACAAGTTCGTCAACTCCAGATCATAGTTCCGCAGGAGTTTCAACAACATGTGAAGATTGTCACTCAACAAGTGCATGGCAACCATCAACATTTAATCATAGTGAAACGGGATTTGAATTAACTGGTGGTCACAACTTGCCACAATGTTCAAGTTGCCATACAGGTAGCACATCCAATGCTTCGTCGGATTGTTTCAGTTGTCATGAAGCAGATTATAATAGTACAACTAATCCTGTACATCAAACATCAGGTTTTGGAATTCAATGTCAAGATTGCCATCAAACTACTGCTTGGGTCCCTGCAACATTTGATCATGATGGACAATATTTCCCAATCTACTCAGGAAAACATCAGGGAGAATGGAATGATTGTAGTGACTGCCATACAAATGCAAGTGATTTTTCTCAATTTTCATGTTTAACATGTCATGAGCATAATCAAACTGATATGGATGATGATCATAGTGAAGTAAATGATTATTCATATAATAGTGCTGCGTGCTTAAGTTGTCATCCAAATGGTGATGATGCAGCATTGCAACTTATTCATCCAAAAATACTTAGATAGAATATGAGAAAATTATTTTTACTCATATCGTTTTTGATTTTTACCCAAACTTTGTTCTCGCAACAAGCAATTACAAAGAAAATGTTTGGTAAGGTGAGTTATGTTTCTTCTCAATTTACTTATGTGAAATTCAGTTCGACAGAAGGTATAAATGTAAATGATACTCTATTTATTCAATCAAATAAGAGGCTTGTTCCTAAGCTTGTTGTTAGTTCAATGTCATCGCGTTCTGTTGCTGGTGCAGTTATTGGCTCAAAAATAAATAATGGTATTGAAGTAACAGCTATTATAAAAATTAAAAAACCTAACTCAATTGCTGATGATAAAAAAAACAAATCCAAAGATGAAAAAATAATTGTAAATGAAGTTAAGAGTAAAAAATCTTCCAAAACAAAAAGTAGGTTTAAAAAGAGAAATGAAAAAAGTATTTCTGGAAGGTTTAGTGTTGCAGGATATTCAAGTTTGTCCAATATTGATAGTTATAAAGATTATCAGAAATGGCGATATTCATTTTCTCTGAAAGCGAATAAAATTAATGAATCCAAGTTTTCTTTTTCAAATTATATAGTTTTTAATTATAGAGCTGATGAGTGGAGTTTGCTAAGTGAAAATTTTAGTAATTCCTTTAAAGTTTATGAAGTTGCCGGTAGTTATGACTTTAACAATAGAACAAAGTTAACAGTTGGGAGAAAAATAAATTATAAAATATCAAATATTGGTGCAATAGATGGTGTCCAGTTAGAAACTAAAATTAACAAATTTAGTCTTGGCGCTGTAATTGGTTCCAGGCCAAACTTTGGTGATTATGGACATAACATTAATTTATTGCAAGGTGGAGTTTACGCAAGCAAAAAAGATTCTGTTGGTAATGGAGTAATGCAAAATACTGTTTCATTATTTCAGCAAATGAATAGTGGTTCAACAGATAGACGATTTGTTTATTTTCAACATAGCAACAATATCATCAAAAAAGTAAACTTGTTTTTTTCTTCAGAACTTGATTTGTTTGAAAAAGTTAATAACGAGAACTTAAATACATTAAGGCTTACAAGCTTATACTTTTCGGCAAGATATTCTCCATTTAGATGGTTATCATTAAGTTCATCTTATGATGCTCGTAAGAATGTAATTTATTATGAAACATTTAAAAATTATGCATACCGTCTTTTGGATGAAGCACTAAGACAAGGATTTAGATTTAGAGTTAATATAAGACCAATAAATTATGTATTTGCAAGTGTCTACACAGGTTATAGATTTAGAGAAGATGATTCCAAACCCACAAAAAATATTGGAGCTTCGTTAACACATTCTCGAATTCCGTTTGTTAATATTTCTGCAAATATAAATTATGTAAACCTAAACACAAGTTATTTGCTCGGAAATATAATCGGATTCAGAATTAGCAAAGAATTATTTAATGGAAAGTTAACTACTTCAGTAAGTTATAGAAATATTAATTACGAGTTTCATAATTCATCTACTAATTTATTACAAGATGTTTATTCTGCAGATTTATCATTAAGAATTACTAAGCTGATTTCTTTCTTGGTAAGTTTTGAGGGTACTTACAAAGAGAAGGAAAGCTATTCGAATATTTACTTAAACTTAACAACTCGGTTTTAGCAGTTGGATTAGATTTATTAAAACCTTGAGAGTGAAAAAACGTTTTTACTTGTTGTTTGTTTTCCCATCTATTTATACTTGCCATAAATTTTTCTCAGTTTAGTTATTAGCAGTTAAAAATTTTTGTCATTTAGAAATGAGCTTGTTTTTAAGCGATTGAGAAATCTCCAAATCCATAATGGTTACAAGATTTTTCATCCATCAGAAAGAGTCGAAACAAGCAAAAAACATATTCGAATTGACAGTTCTTAAAATCCTAAAATTAATACATCAATAAGTCTACACAAGAGATTCCGGTCTTCCAAAAGAACTGGAAACCGGAATGACACAATTGTCAATTTATAATTAGCCTTCTTTTATCTTTTTATCTTAAGTTATAACTAAATCCTATCAATACTTTTAATTGATGTTTTGGTTGATTTATTGCATCATCAGCATCATCAAAATTGTAATCTTCTCTCGGGTTTACATCTTGTCCGTCTGGACTATAAAATGTGTCGTGCCCGTATAAAGTTTCTGAAATATAATAGTCATAACCTAAATTAAGAACTAAGTCAATTGCGGGGATAATTCTAAAATAGTTTTCAATTCCAAACCCAACTCCCCATTGATTACTTGTTACTTCAAAATCTTCATTCCCACCAATATAATTGAAAGTTCCAGTAAACATTGTGTGTCTTGGACCTACATAAAAGTAATTTCTTTTTAATCCTAATATTGATTTACGATAAAGAAAATCTAAACTAAAGTTATAAGTTTTCCCATCTTTATCGGGCACGCCATTAGTGTTATTATTTATAAATATTCTACGTGCAGCCATAGGATCACCGGCATCTAAAAAACTAATACCGGCTGCAATTTTTGCAGAAAAAGGGAAGTCATCAGCAAAACCAGAAAATAATATATTTAATTGTCCACTTGCTCCATTGTTCAGACCAGCTTGAAAACCACCAGCAATATGGAAATTTCTATAGTTTGAATAGTTATTGTTTTGTGATAGAGTAATTGAAGTTAGAATGAATACAATAGCTAAAATTTTTTTAATCATAATCTGCCCAGTTTGTTTATGAGCATTTTAATATTTCAATTACTATACCAGAAAATTATGTCTGGTTTATCATATTTTATTGATGTAGATCACAATAGTGTTTTATGTTTGTATAATTGATATGTCATGTTATAATTTAATTTGCGTAATAATTACCTGTAGAAAAGTGTGCTTATTCTAGAATATAAAGGGAAGCATGAGCCTATAAAAGTATTTTGGGAAATAAGAATCTATCATTTATCAGTTTAACATGAGCTTGTTTTTTTAGCGATTGAGAAATCTTTAGACTATTTAGTTATAGAATATATTTACAATCGTTTTTTAATCCTAAATATGGTTTAGTAAAAGAGTAAGAGAATGATTAAGATTATGATTAAGATTATTCAGTGAGTTAATCCTCAATATTATTTTCTAAAAATACAAATCTTCATGCAAGAAGGGAACCAACGCAGAAATTATTCCAGGAATGTATAATTCTTTTCTATCCATTTTTCCATTTGTGAAAAACGAAATTGCACCACCTTTTTGTTTTGTGTTTTCATCGTTCATAATTTCATCCATTACAAAGCCTAATTCTTCTCCCTTTAGTAAACGGGTTGTAACAGATTGAGGCAATTCAAAATGAGCGGAAGTACCAAAAGAAGTTTTTCTAGAATTATCAATTATGCACATACAACCGAACGCAAACCACTTCCCATAAGTTTCTTGAATTCCACCTTCAATACCAACAAAAAATTGTGCCTCTAATTTTTTTTCTTTGTTTGTTTTTTCTAATTCCAATGCACGGTTTTTTGCACCTTCAAAAGTTTGATTGTTGATTGGTTGTGCCGGAACGTCGGATTCAACAGATATTCCTATGACATTGATATCATTGAAGTATATAGAAAAAGCTTCATCTACTGCTTTTATCTTTATTGGGTTTTTGGAACCGACTAGTATTTTCATCAAATATTATTTAAGAATTTTAATTGTACTCTCAATTTGATAAAGTTTTGCATAATTAACTAGTTTACTCTTCAGTATTTCAGTTACTTCCATTCCTTTTGTCACAAGTATAATTCCATTTCTGTTTTTAATATCATGAGCAATTATCACTCCTAAAGGAAGTGCAACAACATTAACCGTTTCAAGTTTAAGACCATCATAAATTCCATCAATTGTTATATCTAAAGCAACTATTACATTAGGATCATAAAGGTCTGGAGTTTCTTTCAGTTTGTCACATGCATCCTCAAAAGAATCATTGATAGTTGCAAAAGTATCAAAATCGTTAAGAACTTTTAAGACTCTTGAAATAACAGGTAAAGAATCACCACTTTTAGCGGAATCATCTTTATCCGATTTAAATGGGTGTAATTGAAAAGAAATTGCATCAGCAATATTTTCTAGACGTGGAATATTCGAAAGCAATAACTTACCAACGCCTGGATGCGAATTAAATAAAACTTCTTGCTCTTCACTCAAAGGTTCAGCAGCATATTTCTTTTCCAAAATTTCTGGAGGTAAAATAACTAAACCAATTTGAGATAATAAGCTGGCAATTTCTAGTTCCCACTTGTCTTCTATTTTTAACAGGTTACATAATTGCGGAATAAATTTTTGTATTCTAGAAGCTCTACTAAAAGCTGTTGGACTAACGGTTGAAAGAATATCTGTAAGAATTTTAATACTTCCCTTAAATGTTTTTTCTAATAATACTTTTTCGGCAGTAACTAAATTATACTGAGTAACTCCATTTTTTATAGAGGAAACTAATTTTTCAATTGAGCAAGGTTTTGTGAGTAACCTGAAAATATTTCCTTCGTTTACAGCATCTATAGTAGTTGAAAGATCAGCATAACCAGTTAGCATAATTCTAACAGTATCAGGATTTATTTCTCTCACATTTGCAAGAAACTGATTACCATTCAGCTCGGGCATTTTAAAATCAGAAACAACAACTGCAAATGGTCCTTCTTCCTTAATCTTTTGCAAACCAAGTTTTCCACTATTGGCAACTGAAACTGTAAAGTGATTTCTTAAATTTCGTCTGTATCCTGATAGTACATTTTCTTCGTCATCGACTAATAATATTTTAGGTGTCATTGAATTAATTCCTCCGTATAGGATTTCCCAAATTTATTTATTATTTCTTCTAAGATATTTTCATCTATTTCGTCAATTGTAATGCTACAATTATTGATGATGTTATTAGCAATAAATACAAAAGCACTTGTGTTAAGGTGTTCATAATTTTGGCAAGTATTATCATGGTGATATGCAACTGCTTCAACTATTGAATCTGGCAAACCCCAAATACCAAGCAAATATGCCCCAATTTCTGCATGAGTTGATTTTAGTGATTCTTGTTCATATTCTAATAAATCGCTGTCAGTTTTTAAAGCAAGTCCTTCTATACCTTCCATTATTACTAGCTTCCCAATATCATGTAACAATCCACTTAGAAAAGTTTCTTCCTTCAATTCTTTCTGCGTATTATTTAATTTGCATAGATGTTGGGCTAATAAAGCTACTTTGTTACTGTGATTAAATATACTTTGATAAAGTTCTGCACTTGGATAGTTATGATCGACAGAACTAAATAGTTTAATTGAAAGTACAAGATTTTGAATTATTTTAATCCCTAAATAATTTAGAGCTTGCTTAATATTTGTAATTTGAGTTGGCAAACCAAAAAAAGCTGAGTTTGTAATCTGCAAAATTTTTGCTGTTATTATTGGGTCATTAGATATTATTTCTGAAATTTTTTCTATTGAGATTTCTGGAGAATTTATTTCTTTTTCCAATTCTAAATATATTTCTGGAAGACTTGGAAGTTGATTAACTCCATTAACAAGTTCTAATAAATCATCATTATGAAGAATTTTTCTAAGTTTAAAAGCTCTCTCAATTGTATTTTTAACATTTTCCGGAGTTGATGGTTTTGAAAGTGATTGATGTACGATTCTTGTATTTCTTAATGCAAGCCTGTCATTTGCATAACCAGACAAAGTTATTCTAACAGTTTGTGGGTACAGATCTTTAACTTTTGTTAATAATTGGGTTCCATCTATTCCGGGCATACGGATATCTGAAATGATTACATCAACCGGTTTCTTTTTAAGAAGTTCCAAAGCTTCGGTGCCACCATTGGCATAAAGTAAATCCCATTCCTTACGCATTGGATACATCATTCTTCTAATTCCACCAATGATATTTTCATCATCATCAACAAAAAGAACACTTAGTTTCATTTATTTTCTTTATCCTATTAAATATTATAAGGAAGTTGAATAATAAATTTTGTTCCAACATTTTCTTCTGATTCAACTGTGATACTTCCATTATGTTTATCAACAATAATATCATATGCAATAGCTAATCCTTGTCCGGTTCCTTTTCCAACTTCTTTAGTGGTAAAAAATGGATCAAAAATTCTTTTACTTACTTTTTCGGGTATTCCTGATCCATTATCACTAATTGTTATTTCAATTGCATTTTCTTTATTTGCTGTTGTTATTTTAATTTCACCTTCAATGGTTTCTAAATCTTTATATCTGTCTTCTAAAGCGTGCGATGCATTTACAATCATATTAACAAATACTTGACCTAGATCGGATGATTGACATACAATTGGTGCCAGATCTTCTGTAAATTCTTTTTTAATTTTTGCAATATATTTCCAAGCATTTCTAGAAATTGTTATCGAATTTTCAATAAGTTTATGAATATCTGCAGAAACTCTTTCTTTAGGACCTGAATGAGAAAAATCTCTCATTGCCCCAACTATAGAAGCGATTCTAGCAACTCCTTCAATTGATTGATTTATAGCAATCGGCATTTCTTCTTGTAAATATTCAATGTCAATTTCATTTAAAATTTGTTTTAACTCATCAAGAGTTCCCTCACCACTTTTTATTTTCATTAAAGAATCATTTAATGCTTCAAAATCATTTTGAGCTTCCTTTAAGAAAGATAAATTGTCATTAACAAACTGGGAAGGAGTATTTATTTCATGAGCAATACCGGCAGCTAAAGTTCCAATAGCTTCCATTTTTTGTAAGTGCCTAATTTGAGTTTCAGTTTTTCTTTTTTCTGTTAAATCTCTAACTACTCCTTGGGTTGCAATTTGTCCATTAAATTCTAAATAACTAACAGAAACTTCAACTTGTTTTTCATTCCCATTTTTTGTTATTAAACGCATTTCGTATGTAGGAGAAACATCTTCGCCATTTGCAGTTTTAACTTCTCTATCAAGAATAACTTTTTTACTTTCATCACTAATAAAATCCATCATATTAAAATCATCGGAATTAAGTTCTTCTTCGGTTATTTCCATTAGCTCTAAAAATTTTTTATTAAAAATTTCAAACTTTCTTCCAATCAGCAGATATACAGCTTCATTTAATTTATCAATTAACATTCTATATTTAAATTCTGCTTCATGTAGAATTTTTAATATTTGATTCTGTTCGGTTATATCTTCAATAATTGCTTCATAGTACACAATGTTATTCTTTTTATCTTTTATGGTCCAAGCACTAGAATTAACATCAATTAAAGTCCCATCTTTTTTTAATAATTTATCTTCAAAGGAATGAATTTGTTCTTCTTTTTTTAGAATATCTATAAATTTGTTTTTCATTTCCATTGAATGATAAAGCTTATGGTTACTTAAAGAAATAACGTCTGATTCTGAATTATATCCCAACATCAATTGCATTGCTGGATTTGCCATGATAAGTTCGCCATCAGTATCAAACCTAATAATACCTAATGTTGAATTGTTAACAAGCTGTCTAAATTTAAGTTGGTTATAAATTAATTCATCTTCTCTTTTTTTCCTTTCTGTTAAATCTTCAGTTATACCAAAAGTACCTATTATCCTATCATCACTATTGTAAAGTGGGAACTTGGATGAAACTGCCCAAGTAATTTTTCCATTTTTGTGTTCTTCTTTGTGCTCTTTATATAGCATTGGGTTTCCACTTTTTATAATTTCATCTTCATCATTTGAAAAATTTTCAGAATCACATTTGGCAAAAAGATCAGAGTCGCCTTTCCCAATCATCTCATCGCTTGATGAAAATCCGTTTTTCTTAACAGTAGCATTATTAACTTTTAAAAACTTAGAATTTAAGTCTTTCACATAAACATTTTGTGGAATTATTTCAATTATAGTATCTAAAATATTGTAATCACTTTTAAGAGTGGTTAACTCATTTCTTAAACTTTCTATAATTTTATCTTTTTCTTGATTTGAAGATTGCTCAACTTTATTAGAAATGTCTCTCCATATACCGGTAATGTGCCAATCATTTTTAATTTGAGTTAAAGAAACAGAAAGTTCTGCTTGGAACTCTGTTTCATCTTTTCTCTTTGCAATCAATTCAAACTTACCTTTGAAATCTTTGCCAATACCAGTTACCTTGTCAAATCTATCTTTTGCTTCTTTCTCAAATCTTTCTGGAAGAAGAAGACTATGAATTGGTTTATATAGAACTTCATATTCAGAATATCCAAAAAGGAGTTCGGCTGCTTTGTTCCAAAAAATTACTTTTTTATCTTCATTAATTGTAATTATTGCATCTTTTGTCGAATTAGTAATTGCTTTAAATTTTTTCTCGCTTTCCAGAAGAGATTTCTCAATATTTTTTCTTTGAAATGTTTTTGAAATATTTGAGGTTATTGATCTAAGTAGAATTCGCTCTTCTTTTAAGAAAGGTCCTTCAACTTCAACTGGTTTTTCTTCAAGATGAAAGACCTGTATTTCTCCATAAGATTTTTTATTTATAATAATTTTTTCTTTTTGTGACCAAACCGTTTCTTCAAATGGTTCTGATATGTATTCATCACCATTATAAATTATTTTACATCTTGTTATCTCTGGATATTGCCAACCTTGTGGAATTAATTTTGCAGCTGCCTTTAGGAAAGTTGTTTCGTTTTTGTATTGGTTAATTAATTCAGAAACTCCATTTAAACAATGCAATTCCTTTATTCGTATATCCATCTCTGAATTTAGTTTCTCTTTCTCTTTTTCTGCTTTAAGTCTTTCTGTAACATCTAGTTTTATTGCTATATAATTTGTAATTATTTCTTCCGAATTTTTAACAGGTGTAATTGTCATTTCTTCATTATATAAGCTTCCATCTTTTCTTTTATTTATTAAATCACCTTGCCATACTTTACCTGAGCCAACAGTTGCCCAAAGATTTTTGTAAAAATTTTCAGCGTGTTTACCAGATTTTAATACTCTTGGATTTTGGGTTAATGCTTCTTGTTTAGTATAACCAGTTAGTTTTGTAAATGCGGGATTAACCCAGATAATATGTCCTTCAGTATCTGTAATAACTATACCGTTTGCAGCAGCTTCAAGTGCAGTACTTTGCAGGTTAAGTAGATTTTCTTTGGCTTTTAATTCTTCTTCACTCGGAAGATCATCTATTTTATCTTTAAGGTTATAGTTCTCTTTCTTAAGTTCTTTAAATGCAAGTTCAATTAAAGATGGACTTGTCTTGTTATTGTCCATATCGTCTCCAAAATAGTTAGTTTACTATCGAAGAATAAATCAAGTTTTTAAAAATATTATTAATAAAATTTAAGAGTATAATAAGTTATTATGTATGGTTTTAATTGTTTTTGAAGGAATAGTTATAGAAGTAAATTTTATACGTAGTGATAGGATTTGTAAATGTATTGTTCGGTAAAAGGTACAAATAAAAAAAGCAATGGCAATTCTAAAATTAGAATTACACATTGCTTTTACAATTTTAATTAACAAAAAATGTTAATTATAAACTAACAACTACTTATATGTTTTTAACATCGACCATATTTGCTGAGCTTGTTGCTGGTTATATTCAAACGCGATACTTTTATAATTAACTAAATCTACAATTGTACCAATAAAACATAAACCGGCTGTAAGAACGTATAATATTCCCATTCCAATTTGATCAACCCAAAACCTTTGAATACCTGCAATACCTAAAAATCCAACTAATGTTAAAAGCATAATCATTTGGGGATCTTTTCTTCTACTTCTGTATATATTTGCAAATTGTTGAGCAGCGTCATCTTCCATTTCTTTCATTAAGCCACTAATAAATGCTTGTTCATCTCCCATTATTTCAGGTAGAAATTGTAATACATTAGCCATTATTAACTCCTTTTTAGTTTTAACTTCATTCTATTTTTTTGCAAAAGAGTAACTATTCTATAAAATATCATTGCAAGTGCAAAAAGTCCTAATGGGTGCATATTCATTGATCCAAAAATATCGCCACGATACAACATTGAAATTGATCTCCCAATTCCACATCCTGGACAAAAATCAATTCCTAACATATTAAAAAGACAAAATGAAAAATGGTTTAATTCATATGGATTTATAAACATCAAATAAACCAAGGCAAAGATCCAAATATAAGCTTCTAAGTTTGGTTTAATAAAATTATAAATGTTTAGAATTGATTTTTTCACGATCTCACAATAAACTTTAAGTGTTTAGTAAATAAGACGTTGCAAAATTGAAAATGTTTTATGAATTTATAGATATAGTTCCATATAACTTTCTGGTTTTTCAGGACTCTTAAATCCAAAACGGCTATATAAGGTGTGTGCATCTGCTGTACGAAGTGCCCACTTACGCAAATTTTTTAACTCGGGATAATCTAAAATTACTTTCATCATCCATTTTGATAGACCTTTCCCTCTGTGTTCTTCTAAAATATATACATCTGCCAAATATGCAAAGGAAGTATAATCAGTTATAACTCGTGCAAAACCCATTTGTTTATTTTCATTGTACATCCCAAAACAAAAAGAATTTTTGGTAGCTTTTTTAACCTTTTCAAATGCAATATCTTTTGCCCAATATGTTGTTTTTAAGAAATTATGAATAGCATCAAATTGAAGTTTGGATTGATCAGTGGAGATAACATATTCGTCTTTCTTAAATTCTCTATTCATTTCTAGTTCTCAATTTTTTTGAAAGCTCTGTTTGTTTCGCTTAAAAAATGTTTGATGAGTTGCTTGTCTTTTCTACCGGTTTCATTTTCAACTCCTGTATGAACATCAACACCAGCAGGCTTAACTTGGATAATAGCATCATAAACATTTGTTGGATTAAGACCACCAGCAAGAATAACTTGTTTTGAAGATATTTCAACAAAGTTTTTGCTTATTTCCCAATCATGAGTTTTACCCGTTGCACCGCTTGCTCCTGTTGTTGGATCGAAAGTATCGGTTATAAAAGCATCAACAAATGGTTCTAATTCTTTTAGTAAACTTGTAAGTTTTTCAGTATTGTCTTTTCTAATTACTAGACTTTTAATAATCGAAATATCGCATCTTAGTGATTTTAGTTTTTTTAATTCATCAGTATGGATTGGTCCGTGCAACTGAATTATTTTTGAGTTTACTTTATCGCAAAGTTCAATAACTTCTTCAGCTGTGCTTGAGTATGATATAACAATTCCATAATTCGGGGGAAATAAACTTTTAATTATTTCAGCAGCTTCTTTTTCGGAGAGGTCTTCTTTATTTACGGGAAGTCTTAATGGAAATCCCAAATAATTAATCCCAAGATCAAGGAGTAAATCAGCTTCAGTTTGATCAATTACTCCAGCAACTTGAATGAAATTTTGAAAAGATGGTTTCATGAAAATTAATCGTTTTCGCCACAATCAATAAAAGGAACACAAGGTTTATCACCTACAACTTCTTTAAGTAAATTAAAATTTTGGTCTAATGCTTTTATCCTCAATTTATCTCCGATGTACTCGTAAGTTAAAACCGGGGAAAGGAAATCAACTTTGGCTATGTTTCCTGAATCATCACGTGGAACTTTAAGAAATTCATAATTAGCATTTCTATAAATTTCCATCCGTACTCGTCCAACTTCGTCATAAATATATTCTATTGAATGATATCCAAAATCTTCATCAACTGATTTTTGGTTCTGACTATTAAAATATTTTACTTGTTTGACTTTGTTTTCAGAGTTATACTCAAAAGTTGTTATAGCTGCTACTGAAAGTTCGTCAGTAAGTTCAGAAGATTTATTATAACGTTCAATTTTAATAAGTTTTTTTTCATCAAAATATACTTTCTCATAAAAAGTGTTTTCTAATTTTTCTTCAGAAACGTCTTTCTCAACCACAGCATAAATACCATTTCCAGGTTCAATTAAATTATACTTTACATTGTTGTCCGTGGTTTTCTTAACTTCCTTAATGCATCCTGAGAGTAATGAGATTAAAATTATTAATAGTAAGAGGTGTTTTGAATGTTGCATTAACAGTTATCCTTATAAATGAGTAACCAAAATATAATAATTATTTTGGGCATTTTGAATTGTTAAGCTCCTATAGTTGTATTATGTGTTAGATAATTAAAGATAATTTGAAACTTCAATTAAGTTTTTATCAGGATCTCTAAAATAGATGGAACTAATTTTTCCGTTTGCTCCGGTTCTTTTTACTGGTCCTTCAATTATATGTATGTTATTCTTACTTAAATGAATTTCAAAATCATCCAATTTAGTATTTGTTATAAAACAAAGATCAGATGAGCCCGGAACAGGATTCTGAGCTTTAGGTTTAAATTCTTTTTCAGCTTTATGTAGGTTTATTTTTTGATTGCCGAATTTTAAAGCTATTCTATTTGATCCAAAAACTTCTTTTTTCATCCCAAGAATATTTGTGTAGAATTCTACGGTTGTCTCAATATTGGCAACAGTTAAGACAATATGATCAAGGTTATTTATTTGGATTGGAATCATTATTCCTTCCTATCATTAAATTATTTATTAAGAAAAACAATTAAACTAAAAAAGTTACAAATTAAGACTAAATTATAAATATTTTTTTTGAAACTTTAATCAAAATTAAACATCATACTTTTTAAACTTTGAAAAGGACACTATGTACGAAATAATAATAATCGGTGCGGGACCTGGCGGAATAAGTATGGGAGCCGAAGCAATAGATTTTGGAATACCAAAAGAGAAAGTATTAATAATCGAACGGGCTGAAGAGCATTCATTTACAATTAAAAAGTTTTATCCTGAAAAAAAATTAGTGACAGCTAACTTTAAAGGTTTCACTCCGGTTTGTACTGGAGTTATGTGTTTAAGCGATTCATCAAAACATGAAACAATTTCGTATATGGATAAAGTAATTGAAGATCATTCCTTGAAAGTAAGTTATAATGAAACGGTTGATAAAATATTTAAACATGATGGAATTCAAAAATTTACAATTCATACAAATAAAGGTGAATATGAAACAAAATTTATTGCAATTGCAATTGGGATTTTAGGTAAACCAAACAAACCAGATTATAAAATTAAGCGTGAACTAAAAAATAATATTTTGTTCGATCTTACAACTTTAGAAATTAAAAACTCAAAAGTATTAGTTGTTGGTGGTGGAGATTCAGCTTCAGAGTATTGTCAGTTTTTATCTGAAGACGAAGAGAATAATGAAGTTTATTTAAGCTACAGACAAAAAGATTTTAAAAGGATGAATTCGATAAATTTAGAAAGTCTTTTAGCATTAGAACAAAATAAAAAAGTAAATTTGCTGCTAGAATCAAACATTGAATCGATCACAAATGAAAATGAAAAACCTATTGTAAATTTTGCTGAAGATAAATTTGGAAGTATCAATTTTGATTACCTAGTTTATGCTCTTGGTGGAAGTACACCTGAAAATTTCTTAAAAACAATTGGTATTGAATTTAACGGTCCAGATCCAATCCTAAAAGAAGGTTATGAAACCAACATTGAAGGTATGTTTTTATTAGGAGACTTAAGTGCAGGACAAAAAGGTGGATCAATTATTTGGGCTTTTAATTCTGCAAATACTGCAATGAAGCGAATTTGTGAAAACTATCTTAAATGTTAGAAAATAGATAATAGGATTAAAAATTTTCTTAAATTCCTTTTTGTACAATTAATTATGGAGATAAATTGGAAAAAGTAAAAAATGATTTAACACAAAAATATAGTAAAGCAACTAGAAGAATTCATTGGTTGAGTTTTATAGGAATTCTTGTATTAATTCCATTAGGTCTTTTTATGGAAGAGTTAGAATATGGGGAGCAAAAATTGAATATGTTTCAATTGCACGCAATAATTGGAGCTGTGGTTTTATTACTAACTATATTTAGAATTTTTGTTTTCTTCAAACATCCAAGACCACCACATTTAAAAACGGGAAGTTCTTTCAATGACAAATTAGCAGTTTGGATTCACTATTCATTCTATATTGTTTTAATACCAATTTTTATTTCAGGCATAACAATCTTGATTCAATCAGGACTAATTGAAGCATTCAAAAGTGGAGATTATAAATTAATGCCAGAACATATTGATCTACCTGCCACATCAGGACATTGGTTTTTTGCAATGTTGTTAATATTTTTAATAGTTCTTCATATTGTGGGAGTAATTAAACATTACTTATTAACTAAGGAAAATACTATTAAAAGAATTTTTTAATGTTTTAAAACAATTTTAACTAACTCCCGATATTAAGTGATTTTGATCACATTTATTAATTTATTAAATTGTACCTTTCTACGTAATAATTTTTGCCCCCAAATTGTACATATCTTGTGAATTTACAAGGAAAATATTTAGGAAGTAATCCAGTTTTATAATAATATATATAATTCCTATTCTAAATTTTTATAATTTAGGACACAAATATCGTTGATTATATACAAACGTAGAGAACTTTTGTGGGTAAAGTTATATCAGTTGTATTGCCGAAAGGGGGCGTGGGTAAAACCACAAGTGCAGTTAATTTAGCGTATTATTTTGCACAAAAAAATTACAAAACCTTAGTAATCGATTTAGATCCAACAGCATCGTGTTCATTATCTTTAGGATTCAGTGAAGATAATATTTATGGAGATATCTTTGATGTCTTTAGTTATGCGAAATCAATTGAATCTGTTGTTCACTTCACCGGAATTTCCAATCTATATTGTATTCCTCAAATGAAACTTGATGCCTATGAAGAAGGTCGCCAGCAAAAATTAAATGCAAATGAATCTCTTTTAAGAAATGTAATAAGTACAATTTCTGATGATTATGATTTTTTAATATTTGATTGTCCACCTTATTTGTTTGGTCAAACCAATATGGCTCTTATTGCTTCGGATTCTGTTTTAATTCCAATAAAAACCGATGAGTATTCACTTGATGCTGTAGATGAATTATTAAAACGAGTAGAATATATAAACAAAAGACATAATTCTAATATTGATATTGAGGGAATTTTTATTACCTCTTACGAAAGAAATATTAAAGCTTCGTTTAAGATAAAGAAAAAACTTTTTGAACTTCAATCATGGTTTATGTTAAATGGATCGATACCAAAAGATGCAAATATGATGAATGTTACATTTAGTAAAAAACCGTTAGCATTAGCTTTCCCAAATTCAAGAGCAGCTATTGCATATAAAGAATTAGCAGAGGAAATAATTGCTAGAAATAAAGGTGCAATAGATTTATTGTAATTTATAAATTCATATCGAAATAATTTTCGAACGAGACTACTCTTTTCATTCGATTAAGATTATTTTTTCTTCATCATCAACTTTAACTTTTCTATTTCATCTCTAAGTAAAGCAGCTCGTTCAAATTCCAAGTCTTTTGCAGCAGTAATCATTTCTTCTTCAAGTTGTTCAATTAAATCTTTCTTTTGATCATTGGACATATATTTCAGTACTGGTTCCGCTACTTTTGTAAATGCAGTTTCATATTCTGGCTCTTTTTTCCTCATATCAGCTATTGAAGTAGAATCTAGAATTTCTTCTCTACTCTTAAATATTGTTTTAGGAGTTATATTATTCTTTTGATTATACTCAAGCTGTATTTTTCTTCTTCTATTTGTTTCGTTAATTGTTTTAGACATAGATTTTGTTAAAACATCAGCATACATTATAACTTTCCCGTTTGCATTTCTAGCAGTTCTTCCAGCCGTTTGCATTAACGAGCGTTCACTTCTTAAAAATCCCTCTTTATCAGCATCAATAATTGCTACTAGTGAAACTTCAGGTAAATCTAGTCCTTCTCTTAATAAATTTACTCCAACCAAGACATCAAATTCTCCAATTCTTAAATCTCGTATAATTTCAACTCTTTCCAAAGTAACTACATCACTATGAATATAACGAACCCTAATATTAAGTTTATCTAAATAATCTGATAAATCTTCCGCCATTTTTTTAGTAAGTGTTGTAACTAACACTCGTTCACCTTTAACTGTTCTATCCCTTATCTCTCCAATTAAATCATCAATTTGATTTTTAATCGGTCTGATTTCAATTTCTGGATCTAACAAACCAGTTGGACGAATAATCTGTTCAACATAAGCACCGCCAGTTAGTTCTAATTCAGCGTCGCCTGGAGTTGCACTTAGGTAAATAACTTGATTTGTAAGCCCTTCATATTCTTCAAATTTTAAAGGTCTATTATCTATTGCAGATGGAAGTCTAAAGCCATATTCAACCAAGGTTTCTTTTCTAGATCTATCTCCTTTATACATTCCTCTAATTTGTGGAAGTGTAACATGAGATTCGTCAATAATCAATAGAAAATCTTTAGGGAAATAATCAAACAAACATGATGGTCGCGAACCAGGCTCTCTTCCATCCATATGTCTTGAGTAATTTTCAATTCCTGAGCAATATCCAATTTCTCTCATCATTTCAATATCATAACGAGTTCTTTGTTCAAGTCTTTGTGCTTCTAAATATTTCTCTTCGGACCAAAACTCTTCTAATCTTTCCTTTAACTCCGTTTCAATTGTTCTAATCCCTTGAGTTACTTGATCTTTTGTTGTAACAAAATATTTGGCTGGATAAATGGGAACTGATTCAACTTCTTTAATATAATCACCAGTTATTGCATCAATTAAAGAGATTTTTTCAATTTCATCATCCCAAAATTCAATTCTAATTGCTTCATCATATTGGTAAGCTGGGATAATTTCTACAACATCTCCTCTTGCCCTAAATGTTCCACGAGTAAATTCAATATCATTTCTAGTATAATAAATATCAATTAGCAAACGGAGCAAATCTTTTCGTTCAATATTTTGATTTTTTTTAAGAAAAATAATTTGCTTTGCATATTGATCTGGTGCACCAATTCCATAAATACAACTTACACTTGCAATTATTATTACATCGTTTCTACCTTCAATAAGAGATGTTGTAGTTTTAAGTCTTAACCTATCAATTTCTTCATTTACAGAAAAATCTTTTTCAATATAAAGATCACGTTTAACTACATAAGCTTCTGGCTGATAGTAGTCGTAATAACTAATAAAAAATTCCACTGAATTGTTAGGGAAAAAAGCTTTGAACTCCGAATATAATTGAGCAGCTAAAGTTTTATTGTGAGATATTATTAAGGTTGGTTTATTAAGTGCAGCAATTACATTAGAAACAGTAAATGTTTTTCCACTTCCAGTTACACCAAGTAAAACTTGATGTTTGTCACCCGAAAGAATACCCTCAGTTAATTGCCTTATCGCCTCAGGTTGATCTCCATCTGGTTGATAGTTTGAAACTAATTCAAATTTATTCATTTATTATAATAGCGGTTTATTATTAATCGGATTTTTTATTAACACTTCCACCACCTGAAGCACTAATTCTTATTTCTTCCGGGTCTCCCCAATAATCAATTGTGCCTTTACCTTTTACTTGAGCGTCAAAATATTTTCTAGTATGGACTTCTGCAATACCATCACCGTAAATATTTACATTAGTATTTTTTGTAATTAATCCTTTTGCTAAAACTTTCGCTTCGTCATCAATACTGATATTCAAATTATCTACTTTTCCATCAACTTCTACAATTCCTTCTTCGTTGACAGTTATATCTAAATCATCCGATTGTACCGAATGAATTGTAATTTTACTATCTCCATCAGAATCTATCTCTGCTAGTTTGTGCAAGGTGATAATTATTTTTACAATTTTTAATGCAGTTATTTCTTTTACTGTTGAGATCGTTAATTTTTCATCTTCAAATTTAGTTTCAACTAATGGAAGAATATTGTCTTCGGCTTCCACTTTAATACTATTGGTCTTTCCACAAGTTATGTCAATTTCAAAATCTCCAGTAACTTCAATTTGATTAACAAAACCAGACATTCTATCTTCGCTTGAAGAAACTCCGCTACCCTTTATTGTAGGTGTGCTTTGGCAGCTAACTAGTAAAAAACCTAGTGATAAAATTAAAGTAGTAAGGTATTTACACATTTTAATCCTCATAATTAAATATTTTGAAATTAGTAAATAAGAAAACCAATTATAAGAATAAATTATAAGATAAACTTCATAAATTTTGTAATTTCTAATTATAAAAAATATTTAATGGTAAAATGAAATGAAAAGAGAAATAACTGGGTGGCATAGCCCTAGTCTAAATAAAAATATGGAATTAGTCGTTTACGGAGATTATGGAAAACCTTTATTAATGTTTCCGACCGCTGGTGCAGATTATTTAGAATATGAACGTTTCGAACTGATTGAATCAATTAAATCAATTATTGATGAAGGAAAGTTTAAAGTATATTCAATTAATAGAATTAATAACGAATCTTGGCTGAATGATTCTGTTTATCCTCCTCATAAATCTTTGAGACATGGTCAATACAATCAATATGTAATTGAAGAAGTTGTCCCATTTATTTATAAAAATTGTAATGGTGAAGTTCCTATAATTACTGCTGGTGCTTCGCTTGGTGCTTATCATGCAATGAATACTTTTCTAAGACTTCCTTCTGTTTTTAGAGGAACAATTGCAATGAGTGGTGTCTATGATTTAAAAGAATATAGCAAAGGTCATTATGATGATCATGTATATTACAATTCTCCAATTGATTTTTTGCCAAACGTACGTGATGAAGATTATTTGAACCAAATGAGAAATAATTTAGGAGTTATAATTGCTTCAGGTCAAGGTGAGTTTGAAGATCCAAGTTCATCAATTAGTTTATCAAATATTTTAAATTCAAAAAGCATTACTCATTGGTTAGATTTATGGGGTGATGATATAAGGCATGATTGGACAACTTGGAGAGATATGCTTCCATATTTTTTAGGAAAATTTTAGATTATTCATTAAAATGAATAAAACAAAACTAATTGTCAGAAAATATTCAAAATAACTGAATAAATAATTGTTTGTAGCTTATTTATAAGTATTTTTGATTCAGAAATGAAAAACAATAAAATTACAAATCGCCATCATCATATTTACTTGTTCTATGAATGTCGGTGAGTTATATAAATTTTAAATTGAAAAACTAAAACCCCGACAAATTGTTGGGGTTTTTTGTTTTAAGGAAAAATTATGAGTGAAAATCTAAAAATAGCAATTCAGAAAAAAGGAAAACTGCATGATAAGTCTATGGCACTTCTAAAAAATTGTGGTATTTCAATAGAAAATTTTCAAGATCGATTATTTGTTAATGCTTCAAATTTTAATTTAGATATACTTTTTCTGAGAGACGATGATATTCCTGAATATGTACAAGACAATGTTGCTCATATTGGTATTGTTGGCGAAAATGAAATGCTTGAAAAAGGATTAGATGTTGAACCTATAAAAAAACTAGGATTTGGAAAATGTTCTTTGATGTTGGGAATTCCAGAAAAAGATGAATTGACAAATATTAAAGAACTAGAAAATAAAATTATTGCTACATCTTATCCAAACATATTAAACAACTTTTTAAGTGATAATAAAATAGCAGCAAAAGTAATTGAGCTAAGTGGTTCGGTTGAAATTGCTCCTTCACTTGGTGTGGCAGATTATATTTGCGATTTAGTTTCATCAGGGAATACACTGAAATTAAATAAACTCAAAAAATCCTTTAATATAATTGATTCACAAGCTGTATTAATAAAGAGCAAAAAGTTTGATGAAAGTCCGGAACTAAAAAAGACTTTTGAAAAATTGATGATGAGAATTGATTCATCACTAAAAGCCAAAAAAACCAAATATATTATGATGAATGTCCCAAAAAATTCACTGGAAAAAATTATTGAAATTATTCCATCTTTAGAAAGTCCAACAGTTTTACCACTTTCTCATGAAAGTTTGGTGGCTGTGCATGCAGTTATAAAGGAAGATAAGTTTTGGGAAATAAATGAAGAATTAAAAGAAGCTGGAGCTTCGGGTATTTTATCAATATCAATTGAGAATATAATTTTATAAATATTTTCCAAAATGACGTCATACTTCGACTAAGCTCAGTATGACTATGTGTAGCACAAACAAATGTCATCCCGAGCGGAGTCGAGGAAGGAAGTTGATTTTAGATTATAAAATTTGATAGAGTTAATGAAAATGAAAACAATAAAATATAATAGAATAAGTAAAAAGAAAAAATCATCTTTGTTAGATCGTCCTTCAATAGATATGGATAAGACATATCGGATTGTTCAACCAATCTTAAATGATATAAAAAAGAATGGACTAAAAAGTGTTCTAAAGTATTCAAAAAAGTTTGATGGTTTTGCAGAAAAACAAATTAAAGTAACAAAAAAAGAATTTGAAAGAAGTGAAAATCTTGTATCAGCATACTTTAAGAAATCTGTGAAAATTGCAATAAATAATATTAAGAAGTTTCATAAACTACAATTACCTAAAAGCTATTCAGTAGAAACAATGCATGGAATAAAATGTGCAAGAGAATTTAGACCAATAGAAAATGTTGGATTATACATTCCTGGTGGAACTGCAATTTTACCATCAACGTTAATGATGTTGGCTGTCCCGGCAATTATTGCAAAGTGTAAAAGGATTGTAGTTTGTTCGCCAACGAATGAGAAGATTAGTCCTGAGGTTTTATATGTTGCAAAGTTTTTAGGAATTACTGAGTTCTATAAAGTTGGAGGATCTCAAGCGATTGGTTTGTTGGCATACGGCACAACTAAAATTAAAAAAGTTGATAAAATTTTTGGACCAGGGAATCAATATGTTACAGCAGCTAAAGCCCTTGTTAGTATTGATCCAAAAGGATGTGCAATAGATATGTTAGCCGGACCAAGTGAGGTTTTAGTTATAGCTGATGAATATGCTAATCCAAAATTTATTGCTGCAGATTTACTTTCACAAGCCGAACATGGTAATGATTCGCAAGTTATACTTTGTACAACTAGTAAAGAGCTTGCTACAAAAGTAATTGAAGAAATAAAAAAGCAAACAAAACTACTTCCAAGAAAGTTAATTGTTCAAGAAGCATTAAAGAATTCTCGTATAATTATTTTTAATAAAATTGAAGAGGCTATTTGTTTTAGTAATTCGTACGCTCCGGAACATTTGATTATAAATTTAAGAAAAGTTAAATCTTACTTGCCAAAAATTAAAAATTCGGGTTCTGTTTTTGTTGGAAAATATTCGCCAGAAAGTGTTGGTGATTATGCTTCGGGGACAAATCATTCTCTTCCTACGTATGGTTATGCTAAATCAAATGGAGGAGTTTCTGTAGAGCAGTTTATGAAGGGTATAACTTTTCAAGGGTTATCCAAGAAAGGATTGGAGAATATTTCTACAACAGTTATTCATTTGGCCGAAACAGAAAAATTACAAGCTCATGCAAATGCTGTAAAAGTAAGGTTAGAAAAATGCTTAAAAAATTAGTTAGGAAAAATATTTTAAAACTTAAGCCATACACATCGGCTAGAGATTCTTTTTTAAATGGTATTTTATTTGATGCTAACGAAAATAGTTTGGGTAGTGTAATTAATGGCAACAAATTAGAACTTAATCGTTATCCAGATCCGGCACAAAATAAAGTAAGAAATAAATTAGCTAAGTATCTAAATATAGAAAAAGAAAAATTATTTATAGGTGTTGGATCAGATGAAATTATAGATCTACTAATTAGAATATTTTGTAATCCTGGTATCGATTCCATTTTAATTACTGAGCCAACTTATGGAATGTACAAAGTAACAAGTGAAGTAAATGATGTGAAAATAATATCGGTTCCACTTAATAAAAGTTTTCAATTAGATGTGATGAAGACCATGGAGAAAGTTCAAAAGAACACAAAAATTATTTTTCTATGTTCACCAAATAATCCAACTGGAAACTTATTAAAGAAGAAAAGCATATTGAAAATTGTAAAACATTTTAATGGAATCGTTGTTGTTGATGAAGCCTACATTGACTTTTCTAATGATTCATCATTAATAAGTGAAATTAAAAATTATAAAAATTTAGTGATTCTTAGAACATTTTCTAAAGCATGGGGACTTGCTGGAATACGAGCCGGATTTTCAATCTCAGATAAATTTATTACAAATCTATTATTTAAAATTAAAGCACCGTATAATCTTAACAAATTAACTTCTAATATAATTATTGAAGCAATAGCAAATAAAAAGAGTAAAGATAAGTTTGTTGAAAAGTTAAATTCAGAAAAAATAAAATTGATTAAACAATTAAAAGATATAAAAGAGGTTCAAAAAGTTTTTCCTTCGGATGCCAATTTTATTTTATTCAAAATAAAGAATGCCACAACTATTTATAATAAATTAGCTACCAAAGGAATTATAATCAGAAATAGAAGTAATCAATTAGGATTAGAAAATTGTTTACGTGTTTCTGTCGGAACTTCAAAAGAAAATAAGAAGTTCATAAAAAATCTTAAAGAAGTAATTAAATTGTTTTTCGAATAAGAAACATCTGTCATTGCGAGGAGTGTTTTTACGACGTGGCAATCTGTTAATGTTAACCACTCACTTTTAACAGATTGCCACATCCAACAAACTGCGTTGGACTCGCAATGACAGTATATCTTAAAATATGAATAAAATTATAACATTATGAAAAAAACAAAAATTAAAAGAATTGCAAAAATAACGCGCAACACGAATGAAACAAAAATAAAAATTTCTGTAAATATTGATGGTATTGGTAAGTCCAAAATGGCTACTGGTATTGGATTTTTTGATCATATGTTGGAGCAAATCTCTAAACATGCAAATATTGATCTAGATATAAAAGTTGAAGGTGATCTACATGTTGACGAACACCATACAGTTGAAGACGTTGGCATTGCCTTAGGTGAAGTATTGTTAAAGTCACTTGGAGATAAAAAAGGAATTCAGCGTTACGGATTTTATGTGCCGATGGATGAATCAATAGCTCTTTGTGTAATAGATTTGGGAGGACGATTTCATCTTAATTTTAACACAAAATTTAAAAGAAATAATATTGGAGAGTTCCCAACAGAATTAACTGAAGAGTTTTTTAGAGGTCTTGCAAGTGGATTGAAAGCTAACTTATATATAAAAGTAAAAGGCAAAAACGATCATCATAAAATTGAGGCAATTTTTAAATCTTTTGCAAAAGCATTAAACGAAGCTTGCAGACTTGATGAAAGAAACAATGGACGTATTCCCTCAACTAAAGGAGTTTTATGATTGCCTTAATTGATTATGGAGCAGGAAATTTAAAGTCTGTAGCAAACGCTCTTGATGATCTAGAAGTTGAATATATTATTTCTAACAAAAATGAAGAAATTAATTTAGCGGACAAAATAATTTTTCCTGGAGTTGGTGAAGCTAAGTCTGCAATGAACAAATTAAATGATTATAGTATTGTTGAGTCAATTGTATCAACCTCTAAACCACTTTTGGGTATTTGTTTAGGGATGCAATTATTAGCAACATTTTCAGAAGAAAGAAATACAAAATGTTTAGATGTGATTCAAACAGTTGTTAAGAAATTTGATAGTGAAGAAGTGAAAGTCCCGCACATGGGCTGGAACAAAGTTGAATATAAAAATCAGAATGAACTTTTTAAAAATATTAAAAGTGGAGAGCATTTTTATTTTGCAAATTCTTATTATGTGCCAACGACAGAATATACCATTGCCTCAACACAATATGGAATTAGTTTTAGTTCAGCATTAAACAAAAATAATTTTTATGGAGTACAATTTCATCCGGAGAAATCTGGGAAAGTTGGGTTGCAAGTGTTAAGGAATTTTATAGAGCTATGAATTTGTAACTCCGTCACACTTCGACTACGCTCAGCATGACTAAGTTAATTGTTAAAATAAAACAATGTCATTCCGAGCGGAGTCGAGGAAGGAAAGTAAATACATTTCTATAGTAACATGAGAAAACAATATGTTAATTATACCAGCAATAGATATTATAGATGGAGAAGTAATTAGGCTTTCAAAAGGGAAGTATGAATCAAAAGTTAGCTACAATAAAACTCCTCTTGAGCAAGCAAAAATTTATGATGATCTTGGATTTGAATGGCTTCATGTAGTTGATCTTTCAGGTTCAAAAGATGGGAAGATAAATACAATAAAAATTATTGAAGAAATTAAAAGCCAAACAAACCTAAAACTAGAATTTGGTGGAGGAATAAGATCCAAACAAAATGTTGTATCACTTAACAATATTGGAGTGGATGGAATAATTATTGGATCGTTATCAGTAACTAACCAAGAAGAGTTTGAATCAATATTTGATGATGTGGAACCAAGTAAAATAATAATTGCAGCGGACGTTTTAGATTATGAAATCAGAATTAAAGGATGGACTGAAAATTCCAATGTTCATCTTTATGATCATATAAAATATTGTAGCAGTTTGGGAATTGAAAATTATCTATGCACAGATATTGCTGTTGATGGAATGCTAACAGGACCAAACTATCATTTGTATAAAAGCACAATTGAAAAATATCCGAATATTAAACTAACTGCTTCTGGCGGAGTTAGCAATATTGAAGATGTTCTTAAGTTACAAGAACTTTCAGTTAGAGGAGTTGTTATTGGAAAAGCAATTTATGAGAATAAAATCAACTTAGAGGAGCTTGCAAAACTTGCTTTGTAAAAGAATAATTCCATGTTTGGATGTAAAAGACGGAATTGTAGTTAAGGGCACGAATTTTGTAAACTTACGTGAAGCCGGTTCTGCTGTTGAACTTGCTGAGAGATACTATAATGAAGGTGCAGACGAATTAGTGTTCTTAGACATTACCGCTACTGTAGAAAAAAGAAAAACTCTAATTGGATTAGTTGAAGAAGTTTCAAAAGTTATAAGAATCCCATTTACAGTTGGTGGTGGTATTTCTAAAATTGAAGACATTGAGAAATTGCTAAACGCAGGAGCAGATAAAGTATCTCTCAATTCATCAGGAGTTAAAGACCCTATGTTAATTTCTGAAGCTTCAAAAAGTTTTGGTAGCCAAGCAATTGTTGTTGCCGTTGATTCAAGAACTAGGAATGTGAATCATAAAGTATTTGTTAAGGGAGGAAGGGAAGAAACAGATTTAGAAACAATTCCTTGGTGTAAAAAAGTTGAAGAACTTGGAGCTGGGGAAATCCTATTGACTTCAATGAATAAAGACGGAACAAAATCCGGTTACGATGTTGAGTTGTTAAAGTATTTATCTAATGAATTAACAATACCAATTATCGCATCTGGTGGAGCTGGAACAAAAGAGCACTTTGTGGAAGCATTTACAAAGGCCAATGTTGATGCATGTCTGGCTGCAAGTCTGTTTCATTATAAAGAATTGGAAATTACAGATCTAAAAAAATATTTAGATCAGAATAATATAAATGTAAGAATATAATAAAGTAATATTTTTGTCATTGCGAGGAGATTCTTCCCGAAGCAATCTGTTTAATTTATTTCAAACAAGAACAAATGAACAAATATATTAACAGATTGCCACACTCAACAAAATACGTTGAGTTCGCAATGACAGAATACTTGAAAAAGGAATTAAGATGATTGATATAGAAACAATAAATTTTGAAAAACTTGATGGTTTAGTTCCAGCAATAATCATTGATGAATTAAACAATAATGTATTAATGCTTGGCTTTATGAACAAGGAAGCACTTGAGCAAACAATTGAAAAACAAAAAGTTGTATTTTTTAGCAGAACAAAAAATAGAATTTGGCTAAAGGGTGAAACTTCAAAAAATTACTTGAACGTCAAAAATATTTCAACCGATTGTGATAGTGACACATTGTTGATTTATGCAAAACCAGATGGCCCAACTTGTCACACAGGTTCTTATTCTTGCTTCGCAGAGGTTGATAAAAACAACATTTACTTTTTGAGTTATCTATCTAATTTAATTAAAGAAAGAAAAGTTAAAATGCCAGAAGGGTCTTATACAACTGAACTTTTTAAAAGAGGTTCAGATAGAATTATTCAGAAGGTTGGAGAGGAAGCCGTTGAAACTGTAATTGCTGCAAAAAATAAAGACAAAGAAGAAGTTATAAATGAAACCTCTGATTTGTTATTTCACTTGATGGTTATGTTGGCTGATCAAGGAATAGAGCTTTCGGAAGTAATTAAAAACCTTGAACAAAGACATAAGTAATTTTGAATATCATTGTTAAAATTTAATTCATTAGTTTTCCAGGAACTTTATTAAAATTTATTCAATACAACAATGATGACAATAAAAGAAACTCAAAATAAAATCATAGATAAATTCTCGAACCTTGGCGATTGGGATGAAAAATATTCTTTATTAATAAAAATGGGAAGAGAATTACCTGAGATTTCCGAAGAAATAAAAACAAAAAAATATAAATTAGATGGCTGTCAATCTCAAGTATGGATGAACGCTAAGTTGGATGACAACAAAATAATTATAGAGGGCGATAGTGATGCGATGATTGTAAAAGGTCTTGTCGCAATTTTAATAGAAGCATATTCAGGTTTTTCACCTGCTGAAATTTTATCAACTCCACCCAATTTTTTAAGAGAAATTGGAATTGATAATCATCTTTCACCAACTCGCAAAAATGGTTTAGGAGCAATGCTAAAACAGATTCAACTTTTTACGGTTGCGTATAAAGCTATGTCTGGAACGGAAAAGAATTTGTAATATGATATTAACATGAAGGATATCCTAAAAATATTTTTTTCATTTCACTTTATAATTTTCTTTCGTAATACCATTGCATAAAACCCACTATTTGTAACTCCACTTTCTGAAAAAATTGCAAACTATGATATTTCTGTTACCCTTGATACTGTTGAACATAA
>Ga0209633_10000921_pt1 | contig 32211 bp, 27 predicted proteins | sample Cruoilmetagenom1_FD_187290 | JGI IMG/M metagenome (GOLD analysis project Ga0209633, IMG submission 187290) | Oil polluted marine microbial communities from Coal Oil Point, Santa Barbara, California, USA - Sample 1 (SPAdes) (version 2) | ecosystem: Environmental > Aquatic > Marine > Oil seeps ... | reverse complement strand
GGCTCCGCCACCGGCGCCATCGACGGCGCCTCCGGCCGCGGCACCGACACCGCCGGAGGGGACATATTCGGGCGCCGTCGCAGCGATGACGGTGCGGGAGGCGCTGCGCGATGCCATGGCGGAGGAGATGCGCCGCGACGATCGCGTCCTATTGATGGGCGAGGAAGTCGCCGAATACCAGGGCGCCTACAAAGTAAGCCAGGGACTGCTCGAGGAATTCGGCGGCAAACGTGTGATCGACACGCCCATAACCGAGCACGGTTTCGCCGGGCTAGGTGTCGGCGCTGCCTTCGCGGGTCTCAGACCGATCGTGGAGTTCATGACGTGGAACTTCGCCATGCAGGGCATAGACCACATCATCAATTCCGCCGCCAAGACACTTTATATGTCAGGCGGCCAGGTGGCCTCGCCGATCGTCTTTCGTGGACCCAACGGCGCGGCGGCCCGGGTTGCTGCTCAGCACAGCCAGGATTATGCGAGCTGGTACGCGCATTGTCCGGGGCTGATCGTGATCGCGCCTTACTCGGCGGCGGATGCCAAGGGGCTGCTAAAATCAGCAATCCGCAACGACAGCCCAGTTCTGATCCTTGAAAACGAAATCTTGTACGGCCGAAACTTTGACGACGTGCCAACCGATCCCGAGCACCTGGTGCCGATCGGCAGGGCGCGGATTGCGCGCTGCGGCGAGCACGTCACCATCACGGCCTATTCGCGGATGGTCGAGATGGCGTTGGAAGCCGCGAATGCGCTGGCGGAAGATGGGATCGAGGCAGAAGTAATCGATCTGCGCACGCTTCGCCCGCTCGACACTGAAACCATCGTCCACTCGGTGAAGAAGACCAACCGCATCGTCTCGATTGAGGAAGGCTGGCCCTATGCCGGGGTAGGCTCGGAGCTGGCCGCTGTCATGATGGAACAGGCCTTCGACTGGCTCGATGCGCCGCTCAAGCGTGTGACCGGCGCCGACGTGCCAATGCCTTATGCCGCCAATCTCGAGGCGCTGGCACTACCGCAAGTCGAAAGTGTCGTCGAGGCGGCAAAATCCATTCTTTACGCCGGCTGACCAGCGGACGGGGAGCAAATGCCAATCCAGATCCTGATGCCGGCGCTTTCGCCCACCATGACCGAAGGCAAACTCGCCAAATGGCTCAAGGCCGAGGGCGAAGCGGTCAAGACAGGCGATGTGATCGCCGAGATTGAAACGGACAAGGCGACGATGGAAGTCGAAGCGGTCGAGGAGGGCGTGCTCGGCAAAATCCTCGTTGCCGAGGGCGCGGAAGGCGTGGCGGTCAATGCGACGATCGCGCTCCTGCTCGAAGAGGGCGAAGACGCCGGCGCGCTGGAAAAATTTGACGTCCCCGGGCCAGCGGCGCCTGCCCCTCCATCTGCCGAGCCCGGGCCGTCGCCGCAGCCAGTCGCTGCGGAAGCACCCACGGCGCCAGTGGCGGTACCGCCGCCGCAACCAATGGCGCCTCTACCAGCCGAACCCGACAGAAAGCCCAGCAACGGCCAGGACCGCGTTTTCGCCTCGCCACTGGCCAAGCGCATGGCAAGCCAGGCCAGGCTCGATCTCGCGGCGATCACCGGCAGCGGCCCACACGGCCGCATCATCAAAATCGATATTGAACGCGCGCTGAAAAGCCGGGGCCCTGCCGCCGCGCCCGGCGTGTCCGTCCCCACTTTCGAAATCCCCCCAACGAGTGCAGCGCCGACGCTGATCCCGCATTCGAGCATTCGCAAAGTGATCGCTGAGCGCCTTACGGCCGCCGATCGCGACATTCCGCAGTTTTACCTGACCGTGGATTGCGAGATCGACGCGCTCTTGTCTGTCCGCGCAGCGATCAACGCAGCGGCGCCCCTTATTTCGGAAAGTGGGGACAAGGAAAGCGGCAAACCTGCCTACAAGGTCTCGGTCAACGACATGGTCATCAAGGCCGCCGCCATCGCCATGCGCCAATTTCCGGCCGTCAACGCGTCCTGGTCGGCCGAGGGGATCGTTCAATACAACACCATCGACGTCGCGGTCGCGGTGGCGATCGAGGGCGGGCTCATCACGCCGATCATCCGCAACGCCGACTTGAAGGGCCTTGCCGCGATTTCGGCGGAGATGAAGGCATTGGCCGGCCGCGCAAAGGCGGGCAAGCTAATGCCCGAGGAATACCAAGGCGGCGGCTTCTCGGTCTCCAACCTCGGCATGTTCGGCATCAAGGACTTCACCTCGATCATCAACCCGCCTCAGGCTTGCATCCTGGCCGTGGCGGCCGGTGAGGAGCGACCCGTCGCGCGCGATGGAGAAGTTGTCGTCCGTACCATCATGTCGGTGACGCTGACCTGCGATCACCGCGTCGTCGACGGCGCCACCGGCGCGCAATGGATCCAGGTCTTCAAGGCGATGATCGAAACGCCCGCGACGATGTTGGTGTGATTGAGCTCATGTGATCGGGTTGGCATGAGCCGGGCGGGCGTGAGCGAGCGATGAACAAGATCAACCTCGCGGAGAAGTTCGCGATATTTAACGAGCACTGGTCGCCCAAGATTGTCGGCACGCTCGACGACTATGAGATCAAGTTGGTCAAGGTCCAGGGCGAATTCGTCTGGCACAAGCACGACACCAAGGACGAGTTATTCATGGTGATCGACGGTGAGCTGACGATTGCTCGACACGACGGAGACGTGGTGCTGGGGCCAGGCGAGTTCTTCGTCGTGCCCAAGGGCGTCGAGCACAGACCCAGCGCTGCAACGGAATGCAAGATCCTGTTGCTTGAGCGCAGCGGTGTTTTGAACACGAGCGACGCTGCGGATGGCGCGTTGACAGTTCTCGCGGAACGTATCTGACAGGCGGAGCCGGAACCGATGGCCGACACGAACTTCGATCTTATCGTCCTCGGCGGCGGGCCGGGTGGCTATGTCGCCGCGATAAGAGCGGCGCAGCTGGGCATGAAGACGGCCGTGGTCGAGCGCGAGCATCTGGGCGGCATCTGTCTCAACTGGGGATGTATCCCGACCAAAGCATTGCTGCGCTCCTCGGAGATTTACCACCTGCTGCATCGGCTCGACGAATTCGGCTTTTCGGCCAAGGAGATAAGCTTCGATCCCAGGAAGATCGTGGCGCGCTCGCGGGCGGTTTCCAAGCGCCTCAGCGACGGCGTCGGCTTCCTGATGAAGAAGAACAAGATCACCGTGATCGATGGCAAGGGCGCGCTGAATGGGGCGGGCAAGCTCAAGGTGACGAAAGACGGCAAGGCGGTCGCCGACCTCACCGCCAAGCACATCATCCTGGCGACCGGGGCGCGGGCACGCACGCTGCCGGGGCTCGAGCCAGACGGCAAATTGATATGGACCTACAAGGAAGCGATGGTGCCGGAGGCATTCCCGAAATCGCTCCTGGTGATCGGCTCGGGCGCCATCGGCATCGAGTTCGCGAGCTTCTACCGCACCATGGGCACCGACGTAACCGTGGTTGAAGTGCTCGACCGGGTGCTGCCGGTCGAGGACGCCGAGATCTCCGCCTTCGCCCACAAGGCCTTCGAAAAGCAGGGCATGAAGATCCTGACCGGCGCCAAAGTCGCGGCGCTCAAGCCCGGCAAGAGCAACGTCAAGGCGACCATCGAGGCAGGTGGAAAATCTAACGAAGAAACGTTCGACCGCGTCATCCTCGCTGTCGGCATTACCGGTAATGTGGAGGGCATTGGCCTCGAGGGCAGCAAGATCAAAGCCGAGAAGGGCCATATCGTGGTCGACGAATGGCTGCGCACCGGCGAGCCGGGGGTTTACGCCATCGGCGACGTGGTCGGCCCACCATGGCTCGCCCACAAGGCGATGCATGAGGGCGTGATCTGCGTGGAGAAGATCGCCGGGCAAAGCAACGTTCATCCGCTCGATGTCACGCGTATTCCCGGCTGCACTTATTGCACGCCGCAGATCGCCTCGGTGGGGCTGACAGAGGCGGCGGCCAAGGCGGCGGGGCGTACTGTCAAGGTCGGGCGCTTTCCTTTTATCGGCAACGGCAAGGCGATCGCGCTGGGCGAGGACCAGGGGCTCATCAAGACCGTCTTCGATGCCGAGACTGGCGAGCTACTGGGCGCGCATATGGTCGGGGCCGAAGTCACCGAGCTGATCCAAGGCTATACCATCGCCAAGAACCTAGAGACCACCGAGGCCGAGCTCATGCACACGATTTTCCCGCACCCGACGCTCTCTGAAATGATGCACGAAAGCGTCCTCGATGCGTATGGGCAGATGCTGCATATGTGAACCCAGGAATATCAGAGAATTCAAGAACGTGAATGGTGTCTAAATTGTCCGTGGCGGCGGCATTGCTGGCCGTCGGGCTGACCACGCCCGTCTTTGCAGACAGTTCCTCGCCGCTTCTCGCTGCCTACTACGATCGACAGATGGCGATCGTGGGGGGCGCCGTTTATGCCTGGAAGGGAGATCGTGAGCCTAAAAAGATACCGGTGAAAGGCGCGGTGCAGGTCGGTATCGGCACCGAAACCCATTATGTGCTGACAGTCGATGGCACATTGTTGGGATTCCAGGATGATCCCGCACGACCCTTGCGGCTGATGAGCGGCGTTTCGCGGTTTGCGGCTGGGGCGAGCGGCGTGCTCGCGATCAGGGCAGATCGCAGTTTGTGGTGGATTGGAGGGCTCTCTGGGGACGTGCGCAAACTCGCAGACAAGGTCGTGGTCGCCGCAGTCGGCGATGGCGCGAATTATTACGTAACTGAAACAGGTGCGCTCTACGTCAAGGGCAAGGCGAATCGCGGCCAGTATGGCGACGGTCGACTGCGGACTACTCGCGATTTCGTGCAAACCGCATCAGAAGTCATACAAATTCGAGCGCATACGGGGCATGCGATTCTACTGAAGAAGAGCGGCGATGTCATGGGGACTGGTGGCAACATCTATGGCCCGGTCGGTCGGCACGGGCTCGGCGATAAGGCCGTCCGCTGGAGCAAGATCATGTCCGGCGCTCGCGCGATCGCGACCGGCTCATCGCATTCGCTGGCGATTGGGCGAAACGGCAACCTGATGGCTTGGGGCCGGGGATACAGCGCCGAGCCGGCGCCGATTCTGACGGGTGTTGCGGCGGTCGCCGCTGGGTCTAGCACGACAATCGCGATCAAGGACGATGGCTCGCTATGGCAATGGACAACAGGGGAAACGCCGAGACAATTGTTAGCGAGGTGAAACGTGCTCGCGCAAGCCGGGTTGACGCCCGCGCGTCGCCCCGCCACATCTAGACCATGACCGAGCAGTCATCATCGCCCGCACGGGCTCGCCACCCCGAAAAGGCGCATCGGCCCGACAATCCGGTCCAAAAGCGGAAACCCGCCTGGATCCGCGTGAAAGCGCCGACTTCGCGTGAATATCACAAGACGCGCAAGCTGATGCGCGACCTCTCGCTCAATACCGTTTGTGAAGAAGCCGCCTGTCCCAATATTGGCGAGTGCTGGGAGAAGAGGCACGCGACGATGATGATCCTCGGCGCAGTCTGCACGAGGGCTTGCGCCTTCTGTAACGTCGCAACCGGCATACCCGACAACCTCGACCCGCGCGAACCGGCTCATGTCGGCGAGGCCGTGGCGGCGTTGGGCCTTGAGCATATCGTCATCACATCGGTCGACCGGGACGATTTGGACGATGGCGGGGCAGGGCACTTCGCGGCCACCATCGCGGCGATTCGCGCGCGCGCGTCAGGCACGACAATCGAGATCCTGACACCCGATTTCCTGCGCAAGATGAGCGCGATCGAGACGGTCGTGGCGGCGCGGCCCGACGTATTCAACCACAACCTAGAGACCGTGCCGCGACTCTATCCAACGATCCGTCCGGGCTCTCGCTATTTCGCTTCGCTGCAACTGCTGGCGCGTGTCAAGGAGATCGACCCGGCCATGTTCACCAAGTCCGGTATGATGGTGGGCTTAGGCGAGAGCCTGGACGAGGTCGGCCAGGTGATGGACGATTTGCGCGCCGCCGATGTCGATTTCCTTACAATCGGACAATACCTTCAGCCGACCGCCAAACACGCACCGATCAACCGCTTCGTAACGCCTGACGAATTCGAAGGCCTGAAATCGCGGGCCTTTGGCAAGGGTTTCCTGATGGTTTCGGCCTCGCCGCTGACACGTTCGTCCTACTTTGCCGGTGACGACTTTGCCCAGCTACGCCAAGCGCGGCTGGCGCAAGTCGCCAGCAGAGCATCCGCCGAAGCGGAGTAAGGGATCAACAAAACCTCCCATCGCGCAGTGACACATGGTCTGCCGGACACACCCCGGCAATCGTGTGCAACGGCGTGGATGCTGGCTATCATCGCCTGGGGCCATCCAGCAGGACGCGAATATGCCGACCCATCGTGAGAAACGGTTTTTGCCTTACTCGCCCGAGCAGATTTTCGATCTGGTGGCGGATGTCGAGCGCTACCCCGAATTCCTTCCCTGGTGCGTCGGCGCGCGGATCTCCAGGCGCGAGGAAGGCTTGATCGTCGCGGATCTCATGATCGGCTTCAAGATGATCCGAGAACGCTACACCTCCAAGGTGCAGCTTGATCGACCGGGCCGAATCGACGTCGATTACGGCAATGACGGACCGTTCCGGCATATAGAGAACCACTGGCAGTTCGCCGCGGTCGAAGGAGGTTGCGAGGTGGATTTCTTCCTGGATTTCGAATTCCGCTCGCGCATGCTGCAACGTGTGATCGGCATGGTTTTTCAAGAAGCCGTGCGGCGCATGGTCTCCGCCTTCGAAAGCCGCGCCAAAGCGATCTACCGCGCCGCGCCGACAGGCGACCCCAAGCTCGCGCCAAACAGCTAAGCGGGCAACACCTCAGCCTGGCGAGAGATAGCCGTAAAGATCGATGACGAGATTGTAGGCACCGTGCGCGAGCACGGCCGGCCAAAGCGATTTGGTGCGCAGAAAGACCCAGCCCAGAATCAGGCCGAATGCGAAGAGCGAAAGCAGATAATCCCAATTCTGATGGTAGGCCGCGAATGCAAGCGCGCTGAATACTACCGCAGGGATAACCGGAATCCGGTCCTTCAGCCAGCCCAGCAGAAGCCCACGAAAAAAGAGCTCTTCGATAAAGGGCACGATGGCCGTGGAGACCAGCAGCGACAGCGTTGTCGTGTACCAAGTCGCCGCGTAACCCTCGGCGAAGACGCGCGGATTGTCGACGAGGGCGCGACCGAGCGAGGTGGATACCGCGCCGTCCACCAAGCCAACGACGGTATAGGCGGCAATGCCTGCGATCAATCCGATCGAAAGGGCGCGGGTTTTTGGCCTGACAAGGCCGGCACGCTTCCACGGCACGCCACGGCGCCGTCGGCCAATGAGGGAAAACGCGCCAACAAAGGCGCATGTATAAATCACCGTGAACGTGATCTCGCCGGCCATGTGCAGACCGGACTTGCCGATATCAAGCGCTTGCAGGACCAGCGAGACAACCGACCAGATGGGCTCGGCCGCCAGCAGCAGAACGATGGCGATCGCAACAATCAGCACCATGTCTAGTGCGGTGAGGGTACCCTTACGCCGGCGCGGGCGTCGCGGCCGGGTCCGCGGACGTGGAGCGGGCGCACTGGTTTCGCCGAGATCCGCCTTGGCTGAGATCGGCCGACGCTCCGATGGCGCACGGCCGGTCATTTAAGACTGGCAAACATGACCGCCATGGCGACGCAGTTCTGGGTCGCATGCACGATCGCCGGCGCCCACAGCGAGCCCGATCGCTCGTAGACATAAGCTAGTACGAGGCCAACGACGAACGCGGCGGCGATAACGGGAATCACACCATGGATCAGTCCGAAAATCGCCGCACTCAGCAGGGCTGCCGGCAATATCCGCCAAAATCGGCGCAACCAACCGTAAAGTAGGCCACGAAAGATGATCTCCTCGGCCAGCGGCGCCAGCAACCCGCCGATCAAAATCATGCCGACCACGATCGTCCAACTAAAGCCATCCGGCGCCAGGAACTGGAGTTGCGGGCTTTCCACAGGCCGGCCAAGAATGCGCTGTACAGCACCGCCGGTCAGCGCCATCACCGGCATTGCCAGCAGGCCGAGACCGGCGGCCGCAAAGCCCGTTCGGACCCTAATTGGTTGAAATCCAAATTCGCGCCAGCTCATGCGACGCCGCATGACAATGATAATGTGCGTCCAAGCGAACATTCCAAGTGTCGATAGTCCGAGCACAATAAGCGCGAACGCCTCTGATTTGGCCAGTGTCTTGGCGCGATCCGGATCGAACCCGCCCATTGCGATCCCAGTTACCAACCCCACCAGAATCGCGAAGCCGATCGAAGCGCCGAGTACGGCTAGCACTTCCCAAAAACGAATGTTGAAACTGGGGATCTGGCCGGTTGGGCGCGGGAACGGGGCGGCGCCCGAAGATGCCGCACCGGATATATTCTCGACAGGACGATCGTCAGACAATCTCGGATTCCTGCAGCATTTTCAACAACATGGCGAGCGCGCGTTCCGCCGCGGCCAGGCGAACCGCGTCGCGGTCACCTTCGAAGACTTCGCGGATGTGGTTGGTGGCGTGGTCGGTGAACGCCACAGCGAGATGAACGAGCCCAACGGGCTTGGTCGCTGTGCCGCCACCGGGGCCGGCGATGCCGGTGACAGAGACCGCGAGATCGGCGGCGGAATGCTGAAGCGCACCCTCCGCCATGGCCCGCGCTACCAGCTCGCTGACAGCGCCATGCTCCTTGATGAGCGGCCCTGGCACGCCCAGCATTTCCGCTTTGGCCTGGTTGGAATAGGTAACGAATCCACGCTCGAAAACTGCTGATGAGCCCGCTATCGCGGTCAGAGTGGCGGCGATCATTCCGCCAGTACAAGACTCGGCTGTTGCGATCATTGCGCCTGCCGTACGGGCAGCGACAAGAACGCGTTCTGCGCTGTTGGCAAGCGAGTTAGGGGAAATAGTTCGAATCCTTTGCGGCAATTAACCCATAGAGCAATGCGCCGGCATAGAGGCCCGCGATCACGTCGTCGATCATCACGCCAAAGCCACCTTTAACGCGGCGGTCGGCCCAGCCCACCGGCCAGGGCTTCACGATATCGAAGAACCTGAAGAGCGCAAATCCTACGGCCCAGTGCCACCAGGTTAACGTGCTCGCGGGTAACAGCGTAAGCCATTGCCCGGCAACTTCGTCGATCACCACCGCGCCCGGATCGGTCGTGCGGGTACCAGCGACATATACATTGCTCGCCCACCAGCCGACCAGAAAGACCAGCACCGCGGCGCCACCCAGCCACCAGACACCACCGAAGTGCAATATCACCCAGGCGAAGGGCAGGGCGGCAAGTGAGCCCCAAGTACCGGGGGCCTTCGGGATCAATCCCGCGCCGAACCAGGTAGCCAGACCGAGGGGCAGAAGTGGAACATGGTGTCGGACATCTTTCACCTTCGCGTGCCTAGCTCGGCAGCCGAACTGTGGCGACCGCCTGGCCGGCGATGCCTTCACCGCGTCCCGTGAAGCCAAGCCCTTCGGTGGTGGTCGCCTTGACGCTGACACACGCCGCGGGCAAGCCCAGAATCTCTGCAACGCGCCCCACCATTGCCGCACGATATGGACCGATCTTAGGCGCCTCGCAGATCAGGGTCAGATCGACATGCAGGACCGCGCCCCCACGCCCAGTGACAAGATCGCCGGCGTGGGCAAGAAAGCGATCGGAGGAGGCGCCGCGCCAGCGCTCGTCGCTGTCGGGGAAATGATTGCCAATATCGCCGGCACCAATGGCACCGAGGAGCGCATCGGTAAGCGCATGCAGACCAACATCGGCGTCGGAATGGCCTAGCAAGCCGCGCGTATGGTCGACCTTGACGCCAGCAAGCCAGACGTGGTCTCCCACTCCAAAGGCGTGGACGTCGAAGCCCGAGCCGACCCTGATCGTGCCGGACCCGGCAAGCTGACGCTCGGCGCGCACAAGATCGTCCTCGGTCGTTATCTTGAAGTTCGCCTCGCTGCCTTCGACCAAGCTCACGGCGAAACCAGCGGCTTCCGCGACGGCGGCATCGTCGGTCAACGCGTGCCCGATGGCGGCTCGGTGGGCGGCCAGGATCGGCTGATAGCGAAAACCCTGCGGGGTCTGCGCCCGAAAGAGCCCAGCGCGGTCAACGGTACTTCCGACCCGGCCGTCCTCGGTTCGCTTCAGCGTATCAACAACCGGGATTGCGACCACTGCACCTTCGCTGCTCGCAAGACATTCGACAGTCCTGCCGATCGTGCCAGCATCGATAAAGGGGCGGGCGGCATCATGAATCAGCACTGTCTCAGGTGAAAGTGTCTCGAGCGATTCCAGTCCAAGACGGACCGAATCTTGACGTGTCACTCCGCCATTTATGGGCGCCTCCACGCGCAACCCCTCAACCGCTTCGTCATGCAAGCCACGGTCGTCGCGGTGGATCACCACCCGGAGGTGATCAATTTTCGGGTGGCGCAGGAAGGTCGACACGCTGTGGCGCAAAACCGGAAAACCACCGAGCCGTCGATACTGTTTGGGAACTTCGCCGCCAAACCGGGTTCCGCGGCCTGCGGCGACAATCAACGCAATGCATCCAGTCATGCGGAGACGCCAGTCATGCGGAATTGTGTGCCCAATCAGGCTTCACTTGCGCACCGATTACTCTGCGCGGCCGACTTTGGCGCGGACCCTATACCGCTCCTGATGCGATGCCAAGACCGGCAACACCAGCGTTCGCAGACTTACACCAATTGCAGGCCGGTGCGAGTACTGTCTTGTGGCTCAAAGCTGCGGTATAGATGGGCCATGCCAGTCGCAATGGTATATGGCCTTTCGGCCCTGGCGGCGCTCGTGCCTGCTTGGCTCTACGTAATGCGCGGGGGGGCGCGCGTGCCGCTCTTCTGGGCGCTGCTGGCTGTTGCGTTGGCTGGGCCGGTGAGCTGGGCCGCGGTGCAACTTGCCGGCCGCTGGCAAACCGGATTTTCCGCTTCGCTGTGGTTGACGATCGCGGTCTCGATAGTGATTTTTACGGCAATCGCGACTGTCAATCGGGCGGCATGGCGGCTGGCGCCACTCTTGCTGCCATATCTTTTGCTTCTGGGTGCGCTGGCAATGATTTGGCAGAACGCGCCCGGACGACCACTTTCGGGTGCGGCAGCTGAAAGCTGGCTCATTGCGCACATCGTCATCTCGGAACTGACATACGCGCTTATTACTCTCGGCGCCATTGCTGGCTTGGCGATATTGCTTCAAGAACGTGCGCTGAAAGCCAAGCGACCGACAACCCTTACCCGTCGGCTACCAGCGGTCGCAGACGCCGAGCGGTTGCAAGTTGGTCTGCTCGTTGCCGGCGAGGCGGTGCTCGGTGCCGGACTGGTCACAGGGTTCATAACGCTCTATTCGGCGTCGGGCTCAGTGCTGCAACTCGACCACAAGACGGTCTTGGCGATTGTCGCTTTTGTGATCATCGGTACGCTCCTCGGACTACATTTCCTTGCAGGCATGCGCGGACGCCGCGCCGCACGATTGATTCTCATCGCCTATCTCATCATTACTCTTGCCTACCCTGGGGTAAAATTCGTTACAGACGTATTGGCGGCGGGATGATCGAGATCGGGACGATCCGGTAAAATACTTGCATATTTGATGGATCCGGATAAATTGCCTGATCTTTGTGCAATTAGGTAAGCTGCACAACAAATGAGCATCAATATTGGCCCCCTAGAATTGCGCTCGCCGGTAGTCTTGGCACCCATGTCTGGCGTCACAGACCAGCCGTTTCGCGCCCAGGTGCGTCGGTTCGGCGCTGGTCTCGTTGTTTCGGAAATGATCGCCAGTCAGGCGATGATTCGCCAGACGCGGCGGCGCATGCTGAAATCGACGACCGATTGCGGCGCCGAATACCCAATGTCCGTGCAGATTGCTGGCTGCGAGCCAAACGTGATGGCGGAGGCCGCCCGGCTGAGCGAGGCGCGAGGCGCTGCGGTGATCGACATCAATTTCGGCTGCCCGGTGAAGAAAGTGGTCGGCAAGTTGGCCGGTTCAGCCCTAATGCGTGATCTCAACCAGGCTGCGCGCATTATTGAAGCAGTAGTGAGCGCCGTTAGTGTGCCTGTCACAGTAAAAATGCGCACAGGTTGGGATGACGCACATCGCAACGCGCCTGAACTCGCACGCATCGCCGAGGACATCGGCGTTGCCATGATCGCCGTCCATGGGCGCACGCGCACCCAAGCCTATAGGGGTAAGGCCGATTGGGTGTTTATTTCGGAGATAAAGCGTGCCGTATCGGTGCCAGTGCTGGCCAATGGCGATATCCTTAGCGTCGCCGACGCACGCGCCTGTTTGGCACGCTCCGGTGCGGACGGGGTCATGATTGGTCGTGGCGCGTACGGCCGGCCTTGGTTTGTCAGCCAAGTCATGCAGGCGCTAGCCGGCAAACCCGTCGCGCCAACCCCGGAACCGGTCGGGCGCCTCAATGCGGCGCTGCGGCACTACGAAGCGATGCTGGAACATTACGGACTGGAACGGGGCATAAAGGTCGCTCGCAAACATCTGGCTTGGTATTGCGCCGAATTGCCCGGCGCAGCCGAAGTGCGGGCCCGCATTTTTCGCCTCGAAGACGCGGGCGCGGTTATCGAATGTTTGCGCTCATTCTTTCTGCTGGCAGCCGAACGCGCAGCCGCCTAAGCGCGTCGATATACGAAATTTGGGATCGCCGAACTTTGGACGAAAGAATTTCAGGTCACAAGAACATGGATCATTCCCACGATATTGACGTAACCGGCGACGCGGACGAGGAAGAGCGCGCAGCTTTGGTCGCAGCGGATCCAGCTGCCCTCATCAATGCACTTGCCGACCCGCTCCTCGAAGTGAGCCGTGACGGCAGCGTGCGTTTTGCAAACCTCGCAGCCGAGCAGTTTTTTGACGCAGGAGCCGCGACGCTGCGCAAGCGCACGTTGACGGAGCTCTTGCCCGACGACAGCCCGATTTTCTCGCTTGTCGACCAGGTCTTTGCTACGGGACATACGGTTTCTGAATTTGGCGTCAGCATCGAAACGCCGAGGATCGGCAGCCATATCGCTGACCTAAACGTAGCGTCTTTAGCTGAGAGCAACGGCGCGGTTGTGATTACGCTGCATGTCCAGTCGCGCGCCCATGCAATCGACAGACAGCTCGTACATCGCAATGCCGCACGCTCGGTGACGGCGATGGCGGCGCTGCTGGCGCATGAAGTCAAGAATCCGCTCTCTGGCATTCGCGGCGCGGCGCAGCTCCTTGATCACAACCTTTCGCCCGAAGACCGGCGACTGACCCAACTCATCCGCGACGAAGCCGACCGAATTGTCAGTCTCGTCGATCGCATGGAGGTGTTCGCCGATCAGCGGCCATTGGAGCGCGAGCCTGTCAATATTCACCAGGTTCTTGAACATGTGCGGCAAATTTCCGAAGCCGGCTTTGCCCGGCGTATCCGAATTCGCGAGACCTACGATCCATCGCTGCCGCCGGTCTATGGCAATCGCGACCAGCTGATTCAGGTTTTTCTCAACCTGGTCAAGAATGCGGCCGAGGCCGTGCCCGAGGCGGATGGTGAGATCGCACTATCAACCGCTTACCGGCATGGCATGCGGCTTGCGCTACCGGGCGGCGAGAGCCGGGTCCAACTGCCGATTGCGGTCGAGGTCCGCGACAATGGCGAGGGCGTGCCGGAAGACCTGCACCCACACCTCTTCGATCCCTTCGTCACGACAAAAGCCAACGGGTCAGGCCTTGGCCTCGCCTTAGTAGCGAAGATCATTGGCGACCATCGCGGCGTGGTGGAGCTCGACAGCGTCCCGCGACGGACGGTTTTTCGCGTGCTGCTACCGATGGCCGAGCGTGTGCAAGGCCGCGATGAAAATATTGCGATCGAGGAGTAATGAATGACCGCGGCCACGATCTTAATCGCCGACGACGACCGAAGCATTCGGACGGTATTGAGCCAGGCTCTCGGGCGCGAGGGGCACACGGTGCGGACCACAGGCAATGCCGCGACGCTGTGGCGCTGGGTCGCCGACGGCCAAGGCGATCTTGTCATAACCGATGTTGTCATGCCCGATGAGAACGGGCTCGATTTGATCCCACGCATTCGCAAGATGCGACCAGAGTTGCGCGTTATCGCGATGAGCGCCCACAAAACGTTGATGACGGCCGTGCGCGCCGCCGAGCGCGGCGCCTTTGAGTACCTGCCGAAACCTTTCGATCTGAAGGAACTGGTCGGCCTGGTGGACCGCGCCTTAACCGAGCCGCTGGCAGACCTCGCCGCGGGAGATGACGTCCCGGAAATCGATGAAGAATTGCCGTTGATCGGGCGTTCGGCGGCGATGCAAGAAATCTACCGCGTGATGGCAAGACTGATGGGAACCGATCTTACGGTGATGATCGTCGGCGAATCCGGCACAGGCAAGGAACTGGTGGCACGCGCCCTCCACGAACATGGTCGACGACGGATTGGGCCGTTCATCGCGATAAACATGGCGGCAATCCCGCGTGAGCTAATTGAAAGCGAATTGTTCGGTCACGAGCGCGGCGCGTTTACTGGCGCGGCTGCTCGATACGCCGGACGCTTCGAGCAGGCCGAAGGCGGCACGCTCTTTCTTGACGAGATTGGCGACATGCCACTGGAAGCGCAGACGCGGCTCCTGCGCGTGTTGCAGGAAGGTGAATACACCACCGTGGGCGGACGCACACCGATACGCGCCGACGTTCGGATTATCGCGGCCACCCATCGCGATCTGAAGCAGCTGATCCGTCAGGGCCTGTTTCGAGAAGATTTGTTCTACCGCCTGAACGTGGTGCCAATCCGGCTACCGTCGTTGCGGGAACGCTCGGAGGACATCCCCGATCTGGCGCGGCATTTCCTCGGCATTGCTTCCGCTGAGGGTTTGCCGTCGAAGGCGATTGCACCAGCCGCGCTCGAACGCTTGTCGGCGCATCGCTGGCCGGGCAACGTCCGCGAGCTGGAGAATATGATCCGCCGGCTGACCGCCCTGTACAGCCAGGAAACAATTGGGATTGAAATTATTGAGGCTGAACTCGCTGATACCGGGCGCAATACCGATGCGTTGGAGGCCCAACGCGACGAAAGCCTTGGAGCGGCCGTCGATCGCCACCTAAGCGAGTATTTTTTGGCTCACAAGGGTGGATTGCCGCCTTCAGGTCTGTACGATCGTGTCCTCAAGGAGATCGAGGCGCCGCTGATCCGCCTCAGCCTAGAAGCGACGCGAGGCAACCAAATCCGCGCCGCTGCGCTTCTCGGCCTCAATCGGAACACATTGCGGAAGAAAATACGGGCGTTGGACATCCCGATCGTACGCGGCCTAAAATGACTGCAATTCGGTCGCACGCAACAAAAATCCAAGGATAACAATACTATGGCGCTCACGATGGCGCTCAAGGCACGGCGGGCGAAGCAAAGCTCTGGCACAGCCAATTGCCCGCCGCCAGATGGAGAACCGGATCCGCCCGCGTCGTGGCGCCGGGTAATGGGCTGGGCGCATCGCGTCGGTCTCAGCCGCTATGCGGCCATCGCCCTCACCATCGCCGCGATCGCTTCGGGCATTGGAACCTATTGGGCGCTGACCGGCTCGCGTCTTTTCGAGCCGGACCCAAAGACGATCCTCATCCTGCTGAATGTTGATTTTGTCCTGTTGTTGCTGCTGGGCGCTCTCATCGCGCGGCGGGTCGCCCGGCTCTGGGCTCAACGACGGCGCGGTCTGGCCGGATCACGGTTGCATGCACGACTGGTGCTTCTGTTTAGCCTTGTCGCCGTCACGCCTGCGATCGTTGTTGCGGTTTTTTCAGCGATCTTTTTCAATTTCGGCATCCAGGCCTGGTTCAGTGAGCGTGTGCATTTGGCGCTCACGGAATCCCTCAAGGTCACAGACGCGTATCTTCGTGAGCATCAACAGGCCATCCGCGCCGATGCGCTGGCAATGGCGAGCGTGCTTAACCGCAACGCACTGTTGTTGCTTCGCTCGCCCGATGTTTTCAAGCGGGCGGTTGAGGAACAGGCCTCCGCCCGCGCGCTTCTCGAAGCCGTGGTGTTCGATGAAAGCGGCACGGTGTTGGCGACCTCCGGCCTCGACGTCTCGATCCAGCGCGAAACAGTGCCACAATGGGCGCTTGACCGAGCAAAAAAGGGCGAAGTCGCTGTAGTAGCCGAAAGCGGCGCCAAGCGTGTGCGCGCGCTGGTGCGGCTCGATCAGTTTTTTAACACTTATCTTTATGTCGGCCGCTTCATCGACCCAACTGTCGTCGGCCATGTCGCACGCACCCGCAGCGCGGTGGAGGCGTATCAGAAACTTGAAGGACAACGCTCGGGATTGCAGATCAGTTTTTTTCTGCTGTACGCCGTCGTCGCCTTGCTGCTGTTGATGGCCGCAGTTTGGGTTGGTCTGTTGTTGTCGAACCAGTTGATGAAGCCAATCGGCGATCTCATCGGGGCCGCGGACCGGATTAGGCGCGGCGATCTATCCGCACGGGTGGTCGAAAGCAAAGAAGACGTCGACATTGGCGGACTGGGCCGGGCTTTCAACCGCATGGCTAAGCGTTTGGAGCGAAACCGGCGCGAGCTGATGGATGCCAACCGCCAGCTCGATGCGCGTCGCATGTTCACCGAGACTGTGCTGGCCGGCGTGAGCGCGGGGGTAATCGGCCTGGACGCCAATGGCCGGATCAACTTGCCAAACCGTTCTGCGTCGGATCTGCTGGCCACAAACCTTTACGATCAGATCGGCAAGCCGCTCGCCACCGTAGTCCCGGAAATGGCGGAACTGGTCGAGCGGGCACGATTGGGCAGCGAGAGTTTGGAGCAGACGGAGCTTGTGGTCTCGCGCGGCGGCGTGGCGCGAACGCTCACCGTGCGCGTCGCAACAGAAACGATCGATGGCGAGCCCTTTGGTTATGTCGTCACGTTCGATGACATTACCGAGCTTCAATCCGCCCAACGCACGGCTGCCTGGGCTGACGTTGCGCGACGCATCGCCCACGAGATCAAAAACCCTCTGACCCCGATCCAGCTATCGGCGGAGCGCCTGAAGCGGAAATACTTGAATGAAGTCAAGACCGAGCCGGAATTGTTCGAGACACTGGCCGACACGATTGTGCGCCAAGTGGGCGACATCGGCCGCATGGTCGACGAGTTCTCCTCTTTTGCTCGGATGCCGGCGCCAGTCATGCGCGTGGAAGACATAAGCGAGATCTGCCGCCAGGCTGCGGTGCTCCAGCGTAGCGCGCATAGCACCATCAAGATTGATATCTCGATGCCGGACACCGCCATGACGCTGCATGCCGACCGTGGTCAGATCATGCAGGCGGTAACCAATTTACTGCAAAACGCAGCTGATTCGATCCTTGACCGGAAAGCTCCAGACGGGCAAGAGTCACCGCGCGGCTGGATCGCGATCACGGCTAGCAAGCACGGACGCGACATAGTGATCGAGGTCGAGGATGACGGGCAGGGGCTTCCAAACGAGCTGCAGCATCGTCTAACCGAACCCTACGTGACTACTCGCAGAAAGGGCACGGGATTGGGTCTCGCCATCGTGGCCAAGATTATGGAAGATCACGGTGGTCAATTGGTGCTTGAGAACCGTGAAGGCGGCGGCGCCAAGGCTCGCTTGGTGTTCATGAATGCCGCCGAAGCGGATAAGGCGCGGCACGACAGTCCGCCCAAGGCCGAAAAACGCAAAACCACGAAACGCAAAACCGCACAACGTAAGGCGGCGCTCCATGGCCCTTGATATCCTGATTGTCGACGACGAAGCCGACATCCGTATGTTGATCGCTGGCACTCTCGATGACGAAGGTTACGCCACTCGAGAAGCAGCGGATGCCGACAATGCGTTGGACGCGATTCGGTCCCGCCTCCCCAACCTCGTCGTGCTCGACATCTGGCTTCAGGACAGCGCGCTCGACGGGATCGAGCTGCTGGATGTGATCGCAAAGGACTATCCGGGCCTGCCGGTCGTCATGATCAGCGGCCACGGCAACATCGAGACCGCGGTCGCCGCGATCAAAAAGGGCGCTTACGACTTTATTGAGAAACCATTCAAGTCGGGACGGCTGCTCGTGGTGGTCGAACGAGCGATCGAGGCGGCACGAATCAAGCGTGAATTCGAGGCACTGAAGCAGCGCGCCGGCGGTGAGGTCGAGCTTATCGGCGCCAGCCAACCGGCAAACCAGCTTCGCCAAGCTATACAGCGCGTCGCGCCCACTTCAAGCCGCGTGCTTATCACCGGACCTGCCGGTTGCGGCAAGGAGGTGGTGGCGCGCCTCATACACACACGCTCGCCGCGCGCGCGTGGCCCCTTCGTGGTGCTCAACTGCGCGACGATGCACCCAGACCGCATGGAAATGGAACTCTTCGGCGGCGCGCCCGAACAGAATGAGGGTTCGGGGCCAACCAAGATTGGCACATTCGAGCAGGCCCATGGTGGCACACTGCTGCTCGACGAGGTCGCGGACATGCCTGGGGAAACGCAAGGAAAAATTGTCCGCGTGCTCCAGGACCAGAGCTTCGAGCGCGTCGGCGGCACCGCGCGAGTGGAGGTCGACGTTCGTGTGATTGCCACTACCAATCGCGATCTTCAGTCGGAGATGGCCAGCGGGCGGTTTCGCGAGGATCTCTATTACCGCCTCAACGTCGTACCGATCGATGTGCCCCCCCTGCGCGGACGGCGTGCTGATATACCCGATCTGGCGGAGCATCTGATGCTCCGGTCGGCGCGTCTTGCGGGCATTCCGCCGCGTCCGATTGGCCCGGATGCGATGGCCGCGCTGCAGTCCTACGCTTGGCCGGGCAATGTGCGTCAGCTCGGCAACGTCATCGACTGGCTTTTGATCATGGCACCTGGCGACGCGCGAACGGCGATCACATCAGAGATGTTGCCGCCCGATCTGCGCGCCGAGGCGCCAATGTCGTCGCACTGGGACCGCGGCGGCGAGATCATGTCGCTGCCGCTGCGCGAGGCGCGGGAAATTTTCGAACGCGAGTATCTGGCGGCCCAGGTCTCCCGCTTTGGTGGCAACATATCGCGCACGGCCGAGTTCGTGGGCATGGAGCGCTCGGCCCTCCACCGCAAGCTCAAGAGCCTCGGCGTTCCGAGCTCGGACAAGCCACACTGAGCGGCCGGTGCCGACGGCCTGCACGCGCCCTCTGACGGAACGATACAGATGAAAGTCATCGTCTGCGGCGCCGGACAAGTCGGCACCAATATTGCCCGACATCTGGCGACCGAACACAACGATGTGACGGTGATCGACCAGTCGCCCGAACTGGTACGAAGGGTCACCGACACCCTCGACGTCCAGGGTCTCTCCGGGTTTGCCTCATATCCCGATGTATTGGAGCGCGCCGGCGCATCGGATGCCGACATGCTGATCGCGGTCGCCAATGCCGACGAGGTCAATATGGTGGCCTGCCAGGTGGCGCATTCACTTTTCAACGTGCCCACTAAGATCGCGCGGGTTCGGGCGCAAAGTTACCAAAAGCCGATCTGGGCCGATCTTTTCAGCCGCGATCACATGCCAATCGATGTCATCATCTCGCCGGAAATCGAGGTGGCCCGCGCCATCAATAATCGTCTGAAGGCGCCTGGCGCAGTGGACATGATCCCGATGGCCGATGGGTTGCTACAGGTGATCGGTGTCCGCCTGGAAGACGATTGCCCAATTGTCGATACGCCGCTGCGCCAACTCACCACGCTGTTCCCCGATCTTCATTTGATCGTCATCACCATTATCCGCGACGGCAAGGTGATAGTGCCCGATCCCGAGGACCAACTCCTGATCGGTGACGAAGTCTATTTCGTTGCAGAAGCCGAGCACGTCGTCCGCTCTCTTGCGGCATTTGGCCACGAAGAGCCCAAGGCGCATCGCATTGTAATCGTTGGTGGCGGGAACATCGGTCTCTTCCTGGCCCAGGAGTTCGAGCAGACGCGCAGCGATCTAACAACGAAGATGATCGAACTGAGCAAGGAACGCGCGACACAGGTCGCCGAGATGCTGAAAGAAACCATGGTCGTCAATGGCGACGCACTCGACCTTGAAATCCTCGAAGAAGTGAATATTGGCCAGACCGATACCATCGTTGCTGTCACAAATGACGACGAGGTCAACATCCTTTCCTCGCTGTTGGCCAAGCGCAACGGCGCCAAGCGCGCGGTGACGCTGGTCAACAAACTGAGCTACGAGCCGTTGATTGCCTCGCTGGGCGTCGACGTGGTGGTGAACCCGCGAGCGATCACCGTCTCGACCATTCTTCAGCACATCCGGCGCGGACGCATCATCGCCGTGCATGCGTTGCGCGAAGGGGCAGGCGAGGTCATCGAGGCCGAGGCCCTCGATACGTCCGCCGCTGTCGGCAAGCCGCTCCGCGACATCCGCATGGACAAAGGTATCATCATCGGTGCGGTTGTGCGAGGCGAAGAAGTACTGCTGCCGCGCGGTGATCTCGAGATCAAGGCAAAGGACCGGGTGGTGCTATTCGCAGCTGCACAAGCGGTTAAAGAGGTCGAGCAGCTCTTTGCGGTGGGACTTGAGTTCTTCTAGGCGCACGGAAATCATTGCTCATGTCACGGATCGCCTACGTTAATGGCCAATATGTACCTCATCGTCATGCCGCTGTGCATGTCGAGGACCGAGGCTATCAATTCGCCGACGGCGTTTACGAAGTCATCGCCGTGCGTGATGGCCGTCTTGTCGACCTTGCGCCGCATTTCGACCGACTGGACCGGTCATTGGGTGAACTCGACATAGGGGCGCCCATGCCGCACGCGTCTATGAGCTTTATTCTAAAGGAGGTTGTGCGCCGCAACAGGGTCACGGACGGCGTCGTCTATTTGCAGATCACCCGGGGCGTTGCGCCGCGCGACCACCAGTTCCCCACCGATACTACGGCTGCGATGGTCGTGACCGCGCGTAACGCAATTCCAAAAATGGCCCAACGCGAGGCCGGAATCGGCGTTATCAGCACGTCTGATATTCGCTGGAAACGATGCGACATCAAAACGATATCTCTTCTTCCTAATGTTTTGGCAAAACAAAAAGCGGTTGAAGCTGGCGCTTACGAGGCCTGGCAGGTCGATGACGACGGCTATGTAACCGAAGGCAGCGCAACCAATGCCTGGATCGTCACCAAGGATGGCGAAATCATCACCCGACAGGCTGACGAAGCAATCTTGAGCGGGGTAACACGTTTGGCGGTCATGGCGCTTGCCGAGCGTGACGGTATCACGCTGATCGAGCGTCCCTTCAGCCTCGAAGAGGCAAAGGCGGCCAAGGAAGCTTTTCTGACCAGTACCACTTCAAATGTCATGCCGGTAATCGAGATTGATGGCAGCCCAATTGGCAATGGCCATCCGGGAACGACAACACGTTCGGTTTCGGAACTTTACGAACGTTTCGCCAATAGTGACTAGCCCAAATTCGCGCCTGGACACGGCGAGATGGCCGCGGGCAGTCCTTTTCGATTGGGACAACACGCTGGTCGACAACTGGATCAGCATCCAGGACGCATTAAACACCACTTTCGCCGCCATGGGCCACGAGCCTTGAAGCCTCACGCAGGTGCGCGCCCGCGTTCGCAAATCTGCCCGTGAAACATTCCCGCAGCTCTTTGGCACGCGCGCCGAAGAGGCAATGCGCATTTTCTACGCCCGGTTCGAAGCGGCCCATCTCAACACACTAACATCGCTGCCCGGCGCCAATGCACTGCTCGAAACGCTTGGCGCTTCGGATATCTATCTTGGCGTGGTCAGCAACAAGCATGGAACCTTTCTGCGCAGCGAAGCCCGGCGACTCGGCTGGAACCGGTGCTTTTCAAGGCTGATCGGCGCCGGTGATGCATCCGACGACAAGCCTTCGTCGGTCCCGATTGCACTTGCGCTTGACGGAAGCGGCATCGCACCCGGCGCGGCCGTGTGGTATGTCGGTGACGCCCTGATAGACATAGAATGCGCTAGAAATGCGGGCTGCGTTGCGGTGCTGGTGGGGGACGGACACGGTCAGGAGACAAAGGAAGCCAATCCTGATATTTGGCTTTCCGACCTCACGGCACTTGCAAAGATGTTCACAACGCAATAATTCCAGTTGTAGTCGGGCGATGCAGGACTGCGGCGGCGCCCGGAGGAAAACGGATCAGACGACCGAACCGGCGGTGGGGAATGGTGGCCGGTAAGGAGCCGTCCCGTGCTCCGAACAACAAAAGGCCAATAACAAAGGGTACGAACCATGCCCGCAGATAAGAGCCAAAACCTGCAGGACGTGTTTCTCAATCACATCCGCAAGAACAAGACACCGGTCACTATTTTCCTTGTGAACGGTGTCAAATTGCAGGGGATTGTTACCTGGTTCGACAACTTTTCGATCCTGTTGCGGCGCGATCACCACTCGCAGCTTGTTTACAAGCACGCGATCTCAACGGTGATGCCGACTGGCCCGATCCAGTTGTTCGATCAGGACAAGGAAGCCGAGCAGGTCGGCTGAGCGGCCACCCTCTGGGGGCAACTCAAGGCCAGTCGTCATGACCGACCGCTCGACAAATGCGGACGGTATGCGTGCGTTTGTGCTTTGTCCCGCACTGCGCGGCACTTCCACGACCACACGCTCGCTGGAAGCACGCCTCGCCGAAGCCCAGGGACTGGCTGAAGCGATCGCTCTTGATGTGGTTCATGCAGATCTGAGGCGGATCGCGCGACCAACGCCCGCGACACTTTTCGGCCGCGGCATGGTCAAAGATGTTGCAGAAATAGTCGAATTGGAGGGGATCGCGCTGGTAGTGGTCGACGGCACCCTGACCCCAATTCAGCAGCGCAATCTCGAAAGGGCCTGGGCCTGCAAGGTGATCGACCGAACGGCATTAATCCTGGAGATATTTGGCCGCCGGGCCCGCACGCGCGAAGGCATTCTGCAGGTCGAACTCGCCCATCTGACCTATCAACGCTCGCGGCTGGTGCGGAGCTGGACCCACTTGGAGCGTCAGCGCGGCGGCTTCGGTTTTCTCGGTGGCCCAGGCGAATCGCAGTTAGAAATCGATCGCCGCCTGATCGACGAGCGCTTGATAAAACTGAAACGCGAGTTGGAAACGGTGCGCCGACGGCGCGGGCTCCAACGCCGCGCACGCGCACGTGTGCCCTTTCCGGTGGTAGCCCTCGTCGGCTACACGAATGCCGGCAAATCCACGCTGTTCAATCGGCTCACCAAAGCCAGTGTCGCAGCCGAAGACATGCTATTCGCGACGCTAGACCCGACCATGCGCGCGATTGACCTGCCGTCCGGGCAACGGGCGATCTTGTCCGACACGGTGGGTTTTATCTCCGATTTGCCGACGCATTTGGTTGCCGCATTTCGGGCAACGCTGGAGGAGGTCACCGACGCCCAGGTGCTCCTGCATGTGCGCGACGTCTCACATCCCGATCACGAAGCCCAAAAGGCCGACGTTTTGACCGTGCTGGAGACACTGGGCATGGCTGGGCGCCTGGAAGGCAATACGATCGAAGCGCTCAACAAGATCGATCTGCTCGACGAGGAGGCCCGCACGGCGTTGGTGGGACAAACAGCTCGTGCCAACCTGCCCATGGTGCCGGTGTCGGCGCGAACGGGGCAGGGTTTGGAGCGGTTACTCGACATGCTCGACCAGCGCCTCGCCCAAGACCGGGTGGTGGTTGGATACCGCTTAGACGTTACTGATGGCGCAGCGTTGTCATGGCTATATGAACATGGCGAGGTGATCGCACGCCGTGATGAAGATACCGCCATCGACCTCAAGGTGCGGATCGATCCCAAGAATGCTACTCGTTTCGAGAAGCGCTTTGCGGCCAGCCGCGTTGATTGAGTGAGTAGCCGCAAACTCTAGCAATCTGTGCAGTCCGGGAGGCTGTCCACAGAAATCCACCGAGTTATCCACTAGTAGAATAACTAGTAGACGGGATTTCGGAATATGCGGCCTACCGGTCCAGCCGCCCAGGCCGCCAGTAATCTGAATCCGTCAGGCTTGTTGACGCCCTATCTGCCGCGCAGTATACCCATTGGCACTCACTGATAGAGAGTGCTAACATATGCCGTTCGCCGATTAGGCGTTCGGCGATCAAAGCAAACATTGGCAATCGCCGCGGCATTTGATCGTCGCCGCCATCAAGAACGCCAAAACCGAACAATGGAGGTGTCATGAGCTTCAGGCCGCTCCACGACCGCGTCCTAATCCGTCCGTTGGACGAGGATGAGAAGACCGCGGGCGGGATCATCATTCCCGATACGGCTAAGGAAAAGCCGGTGCAGGGTAAAATCATTGCCGTCGGCGCCGGCGCGCGCGACGAGCAGGGCAAACTCACACCCATGGATGTCAAAGTCGGCAACAAGGTGCTTTACGGCAAGTGGGCCGGCACCGAGGTCAAGATCGACGGGGACGACCTCGTGATCATGAAAGAATCCGACGTTTTGGGCGTCCTGGGCTAAGGAGATAGAGAGCTATGTCAGCGAAAGACGTACGGTTTGGATCGGACGCGCGTCAGCGAATGCTGGCGGGTGTCGACACGCTCGCGAACGCGGTCAAGGTGACGTTGGGGCCCAAGGGCCGCAACGTTGTGCTCGACAAGGCGTTTGGCGCACCGCGGATCACCAAGGACGGCGTCACCGTCGCCAAGGAGATCGAGCTGGAAGACAAGTTCGAGAATATGGGCGCCCAGATGGTGCGCGAGGTTGCCACCAAGACCAGTGACCTCGCCGGCGACGGCACCACCACGGCAACGGTGCTGGCCCAGGCGATCGTGCGCGAGGGCTCCAAGGCCGTGGCCGCGGGCATGAACCCGATGGACCTCAAGCGCGGCATCGACCTCGCCACCGAGGCAGTGGTTGCCGATGTCACCAAGCGTTCGCGCGCGGTTAAGACCAATGACGAGATCGCCCAGGTGGGCACGATTTCGTCGAACGGCGATGCCGCAATCGGCAAGATGATCGCCGAGGCCATGGAGAAGGTCGGCAATGCGGGCGTGATCACGGTGGAAGAGGCCAAGGGCCTGGAAACCGAGCTCGACGTGGTCGAGGGCATGCAGTTCGACCGCGGCTATCTCTCGCCGTACTTCATCACCAATGCCGAGAAGATGATCACCGAGTTGGAGGATCCGTTCATCCTCCTGCACGAGAAGAAGCTTTCCGGCCTGCAGGCAATGCTGCCGATACTGGAGAGCGTCGTCCAGTCGGGCAAGCCGCTGCTGATCATCGCCGAGGACATCGAGGGCGAGGCGTTGGCGACGCTGGTCGTCAACAAGCTGCGCGGCGGCCTCAAGGTCGCGGCGGTCAAGGCGCCGGGCTTCGGCGATCGCCGCAAGGCGATGCTGGAAGACATCGCCATCCTGACCGGCGGCCAGGTGATCTCAGAAGACCTCGGCATCAAGCTGGAGAACGTGACCCCCGATATGCTGGGCACCGCCAAGCGTGTGCTCCTCACCAAGGAGGAGAGCACGATCGTCGACGGCGCCGGCAAGAAGAAGGACATCGAGGGCCGCTGTAGCCAGATCCGGGCCCAGGTCGAGGAGACGACGTCCGACTACGACGGGGAGAAGCTGCAGGAGCGTCTGGCCAAGCTGGCCGGCGGTGTTGCGGTGATCCGGGTCGGCGGCGCCTCGGAGATCGAGGTGAAGGAGCGCAAGGACCGCGTCGACGACGCCATGCATGCAACGCGTGCCGCCGTCGAGGAAGGCATCGTCCCGGGCGGCGGCGTGGCCCTGCTGCGCGCCATCAAGTGTCTCGACAAGATCGAGCCCGGCAATGACGACCAGCGGGTCGGCATCGACATCGTCCGCAAGGCGCTGAAGATCCCGGCGCGCCAAATCGCCGAGAATGCCGGCGAGGACGGATCGATCGTGGTCGGCAAGATCATGGAAGCCAGCGACAAGAACTTCGGCTTCGATGCTGCCGACGACACCTACAAGGACCTCGTCAAGGCCGGCATCATCGATCCGACCAAGGTGGTGCGCACCGCGCTGCAGGACGCGGCTTCGGTCGCCGGTCTGCTCGTGACCACCGAGGCGATGGTTGCCGAAAAGCCCAAGGAAGAGGCTGCCCCCGCAATGCCGGGCGGCCACGACCACGGCATGGGCGGTATGGGCTTCTAAACCCGTTCATATCGCGAAAACGATTTGGGCCGGCTCCTGGCGAAGGGGCCGGCCCAATTTTTGTCGCCACCGGAGAAATGGGCCGGCGGCGCCCCCCAATCAGCTTACCGGACGGCGATCAAATCCTCGCTCTCCAGACGGTGAAGGCGCAGTGTCGCGGCACGCTTACCCTTGTGTGTGCGAACACCGTACCAATGGCACCGTCTTTACTCGCCCCCCTTGCCGGAGGGATCGGCCGCCGTTTGGACGGACGGCCGATCGGCCCTGATCGGCCTCCTATGCGGCCCGCACGGTCTGCAGGAACTCGTCGACCGTCTTGCGCAGACCCTCGGACATGCTCGAAAGTTCGGTCGCCGCCGAGAGCACCTCGCCGGCAGCCGCGCCGGTGTCGTTGGCCGCCTGGTTGACCTGGGTGATGGTGCCGGAGACCTCGCCGGTTCCCTTGGCGGCCTCCTGACAGTTGCGGGCAATCTCCTGGGTCGCCGCCGACTGCTCCTCAACCGCGGCAGAGATTCCGGTGGCAATCTCGGAAATTTCACCGATCGTCGTGCCGATCCCCTTGATCGCCTCGACCGCATTGCCGGTCTCGCTCTGGATCGCAGTGATCTGCGCGCCGATCTCCTCGGTCGCCTTGCTGGTCTGCTCGGCCAGTGACTTGACCTCGTTGGCCACAACCGCGAAGCCCTTGCCCGCCTCGCCGGCACGCGCCGACTCGATGGTGGCGTTCAAGGCCAACAGGTTGGTCTTCTCGGCGATATCGGAGATCAGCTGAACTACCTCGCCGACCTTCTGGGCCGCCTCCGACAGACCTTCCACGGTGGCGTTGGTCTTCTCGGCCTCTTCCACCGCGCGCCCCGAGATCTCCGTCGAACGCGTCACCTGGCGGCTGATCTCGGTTACCGAATTGGACATCTCCTCGGCCGCAGCCGCCACCGTCTGGACGTTCACCGTGGCTTCTTCCGACGCGGCGGCAACCGCGGTCGCCTGCTGGCTCGCACTCTCCGCGGTCGTCGTCATCGACTCGGCGCTCGCGCGCATCTCCGTCGTCGACGACGATACCGTGTCGATCACGCCGCCGACGCTGCCCTCGAACGAATCGGCAAGCTTGTTCATGGTTTCGCGCTTCTCGGTCTCGGCCTGCCTGGCACGTTCCGCCTGCTCGGCCTCCATCTTCTCCTTCTCGATGGCGTTGTCCTTGAAGACCTGGACCGCCCTGGACATCTCGCCGATCTCGTCGCCGCGCCCGGCGCCTTCGACCGCGATCGAGGTGTCGCCCTGGGCGAGGGCGCCCATGGCGTCCGTCATGCTGGAGATCGGCCGGGTGATGCCGCGGACGATGAAGAAGACCAGCACGCCGGTGAGCAGCAGCAGCACCGCCGTGACCACGGCCAGGATCAGGAACGAGCTCTGGGCCGCGCTCTGGACGCTGCCGGCAAGGACCGTGAGGTCCTTCGCCACGCGGTCCTCGACCTTCTTCATCAGGTTGATCTTCTTGGTGATTTGCTCAAACCAGTGGGGGCCCTCGACGTTGCCCAGGGTGTCGGTAGCCGGGCTGGCGATGGCGATCTTGCGCATGCGCGCGACCTCGTCGACCGCCGAGCCGCTGATAGTGGCGCGGAAGTAGGCCCGCTGCCCCGCCGTTGCGTGGATGGCGAAGCGGCCGAAGAGCACATCCTGCATGGCGATGAGCTTGAGGAACTTCTGATAGATGGCGGGCGCGAACTTGCCGGCGGAGAAGCCGCTGGCGCCCATGGCCCGCTCGATGCCGGCGCGCTCCTTGCCCTGCAGGAAGGCGGTGTAGGCGGTGATCGCGCGGGTCACCTCGGCGTCGCGGCTGAGGCTCCCCATCTCCTCGACCACCGTAAGCAGCTTGGCGATCGTCCCGGTGTAGTAGCGGGCCATCTGCCCCACCTTGAACGACAGGCTCGAGACCCCCTGGCGGGCACCGTCGAGCCCGGCCACGGCGGACCGCGCCGCGCTGAGCTTGGCTACCAGTGCCGAGCCGAAGCCGGCCGCGTCGAACTTGGCCAGCGCCGCCTTCAGAGCGGTCCGCTTTTGGTTGGTGACCTGCCGCTGGGCCGGCAGCTTGGTCGCGAACCTCTTGCCCTTGGAGGCGATGAAGCCGGCCGAGGCGCCGCGTTCCTTCTGCATCTCGTGGACCAGGGCGCTGATCGTCGGCGCCAGGCGCGCGAGCTCCTGCAGACGCGCCATCTCGCTCGCCGTCTGGTTCTTCTCGACCACCGAGAGGCCCGAGATCACCAGCAGGCCGAGAACCGGCAGCGCCAGCGCAAATATGATGCGCTTGCCGATCTTAACGTTGCTCATGAAACCCAATACCTTGCTCATTTTCCTAACCCTTCGCTTTGCTGTGGTCTTTCGCGGGCCCTTCGGCCATGTGGATCGGCTTGAATCCCTCTCGCGTGACACTGTTCCCGGTTGGCGTTTCCAGTTGGCTCGCGACTACGATGGGCGCTACCACGAGGCCTTGCTTTCAGGACGCTGCCAGTCTCGAGCCGCCGAACCGGCTCTCATACGCTTCTGTCGCATCGATTGGTTCCCACCCCCGGGGGATCTCGCCTTCACCGGACCCCTGCTGCGGTTGATCTAGGCGCTCGCCCCGACACCGGGAACCGTGGACGCCCGTTTCACACTTGCCGGTATTAAGCGGCTTTGACGTTTGCGATGAAGCTGTCGACTTCCGTCCGCAAGCGTTCGGACTGGCTGGCCAGAGACCCGGCCGATTGCAGGACCTGGCTGGCGGCCGCGCCGGTCTCGCTGGCCGCCTGGTTGACCTGAGTGATCGTGCCGGAGACTTCGCCGGTTCCCTTGGCGGCTTCCTGACAGTTGCGGGCGATCTCTTGGGTCGCCGCCGACTGCTCCTCAACGGCGGCAGAAATTCCGGTGGCAATCTCCGAAACTTCCTCGATCGTCGCGCCGATCCCCTTGATCGCCTCGACCGCATTGCCGGTCTCGCTCTGGATCGCAGTGATCTGCGCGCCGATCTCGTCGGTCGCCTTGCTGGTCTGCTCAGCCAGCGACTTGACCTCGTTGGCGACCACCGCAAAGCCCTTGCCCGCGTCGCCGGCACGCGCCGACTCGATCGTGGCATTGAGGGCCAGCAGGTTGGTCTTCTCGGCGATGTCGGAGATCAGCTGAACCACCTCGCCGACCTTCTGGGCGGCCTCGGAAAGACCTTCCACCGTGGCGTTGGTCTTCTCGGCTTCTTCCACCGCGCGCGCCGTAATCTCCGTCGAACGCGTCACCTGGCGGCTGATCTCGGTTACCGAGTTGGACATCTCCTCGGCCGCCGCCGCCACCGTCTGCACGTTCACCGTCGCCTCCTCCGACGCCGCGGCAACCGCGGTCGCCTGCTGGCTCGCACTCTCCGCGGTCGTCGTCATCGACTCGGCGCTCGAACGCATCTCGGTCGCCGACGAGGACACCGTCCCGACGACCTCGCCGATTTCGGTCTCGAAGGTCTGGCACAGGTTCTCCACGGACTTGGCGCGCTTCTCGCTTTCCTCGCGCGTGGCGGCCTGTTCGGCCTCCATACGCTTGTTCTCGATGGCATTGTCCTTGAAGACCTGAACCGACTTGGCCATTTCGCCGAGCTCGTCGCTGCGCTCCCTGGCGGGAACCTCCACGTCGTTGTGGCCCTCGGCCAGCGCGCGCATGGCCTCGGTCATGGCGACCACCGGCCCGACGATGGCCCGCCTGGTGAGGAAGACGATCGCTCCGGCCAGGAGCAGACCGATGCCCAGCAGCAGCCATTCGATCATCTTGAGCGTCTGCGTCGCCCCCGAAGCCGAAACGGCGTCTGCGTTGAGCAGCCGGCGCTGGTTGTCGACCATGCCGCCGGCGCGCGAGCCGTCGGCTTTCATGGGCCCGGCCAGGATGGTGAGCAGCTTGCCGGCGCGCGGCGCGGCCTCTTTCACCAGGGTGTAGTTGGCCATGTTCCAGCGCTTGGACGCCCGGACACTGAACATCCGGGGTGGCAGCGGGTTGAACGCGGCGCGGGCCTTGGAGAATTTCTCGAAAGCGGCCCTCTGCCTGTCGTTCAGCAGGCCGGCCTGACCCTGGAGATCGGCGAAGCGCCGCTTGTTCTTGGCCCAGAAGCGGTCGAAATTCTTCTTGAACTTGGCATCGCCGGTGAGCAGGAAGGCGCGGATGTTGGCCAGCGCCAGGCCGGTGGTGCCGCGCACGTCGGCCATCATGCCGAGCAGCGCCTTGCGCTGGGGCGTGGCCTCCAGGGTGGTTTCGATATCGATCATTTGGGTGATCGTCTTGACCATAACGGCGGCGCGGGGCGCCGCCTCATTGATCAGGATTACGGTCGCCGGGTATTGGGCGGGGGTGTTGGCGATGGCCTCGACCTTCGCCTGGGCCGCCGCGAATTCCTTGAGGATGACCTTGAACCGGCGCCACTTATTGACGTTCGCCGGGTTGGTCCAGTTGGCCGAGAGCCGATCGATTTCTTTGCTAAGCTTGGCGATATCGGCCCATACCGCGGCGCGCTGGGTCTTGAACCCCTTGTTGCCGGTCAACATCCAGCCGCGAAGCGTAGCCAGCGAAGCGTTGATATTGTTGACAATGCCGGCGCTGGCCGCCGCCGTCGGCATCCGCAGCTTGACGATCCTGTCGTTGCGCCCGGCTATGTCGCTGACCATGAAGATGGTCATGCCGACGGCAATCGCGAGGATCAAACCGATCGCGGCGAACCCAATCACTAGGCGATTGCCGATGTTGAGCTTCAACACCGATGATTTTTTCGTGTTGCGCGCAGAATCGTTGCGCGACAACCTATGCGCCTCACCCAACTCCAAAGGAGCGGAGTTTCCAGAGCCCGCTGCCAAATCAGCCTGTGCTTGGTCCATTGAACGTTCCATTGTGGCGATCCCTCGTTGCGGCACGCATACCGAAAGTTACCCGGCCAAATATCGCCCGAAAGGACACATCGGCCCGCTCCACGAAGAAGGAGCACCAGGCTTGTTAACTGTACCGGGGAGGTCGATCTCGCCAAGCTGGCGACGCGAGACGTGAGCGAAGCAACGGTTCCCGGGTCGATGCAGACACTGACCATCCCCCTCAACTGGTGGGAATTATGTCAATTCACTCTTGATGAATGGTTAATCGGGCGAAACCCATATACTCGCCTGTAATCACGCGGAAAATTCTGTTCCTGCGAGTTTATATCCGGCCCTTTGCCACGCGCGCGCCAGCCAAGAATGCGATTGCGGAACACCAATCGCCTGGCTTTGACGGAGCTCACCGGGGATGCACGGCTCCTGTGTCGGTGAGCGTGTTCGTCCTAATTGCACCGTATCCTGACTACTTGTTTACAAACGATTATTACTTGCAGCAATGCGCGATCCATCGATCGCGGCCATCTCTTACTTCGGTCGCGACCCAGCCCCAACGCTACGTAGCGGTATATGGATTTTCTCGTGGCGGCGTATGGGAAATCGCCGGCCGATGGAGCCGCCAAACGATCCCGGAAAAAGCCGGCCTTCCGGCTATCCTGCCAGCGCGGCCTCGATCGCCTGCACAACCTCATCGTCGAGTGGCGGCGCCTTAGATGGCCAGGCGCCAGCAAGCTCGCCGTCGGCGCCGATCAGGTATTTATGGAAGTTCCATTTCGGGGCGGCGTCTTCGCCCAGTTCTTCGGCGATCCAGGCATAGAACGGATGCGCGTGGCCGCCGACCACCGGTACCTTGGCCGTCATCGGGAAGCTGACCGAATAGTTGGTGGCGCAGAAATCGGCGATTTCCGCCGCGCTGCCCGGTTCCTGGGCGCCGAAATCGTTCGACGGCACGCCGAGCACCACGAGGCCATTTTCCCGCTCGCGCTGCCATAGCGCCTCCAGGCCCTCATATTGCGGGGTTAAGCCGCAGAACGAGGCGGTGTTGACGACGAGCACGGCGTGCCCCGCAAAGTCGCGAAGCGCGATCTCGCCGCCGCCGTCCAGCGTCTCGAAGGTGAAGTCGTGGGCATTCATGATGATCGCACTCCTGGTGATTGCGCTCCGAGTTGCATTCGGGCGGTCAATGAGCCCCTTCGAGGATGGTGACGCCGCAAGCCGCCTCGTCGAA
>Ga0209633_10000919_pt1 | contig 32248 bp, 24 predicted proteins | sample Cruoilmetagenom1_FD_187290 | JGI IMG/M metagenome (GOLD analysis project Ga0209633, IMG submission 187290) | Oil polluted marine microbial communities from Coal Oil Point, Santa Barbara, California, USA - Sample 1 (SPAdes) (version 2) | ecosystem: Environmental > Aquatic > Marine > Oil seeps ... | reverse complement strand
TGCCTGTATCGTTTGAAGGCCGCGTGACACGCAGCGGAGCTTCCGCATCCCCTCTGACATAGCGCTGTTCATGACGACCTTGATCGCGCTCAATGACCAGTTCCATCCAACAGGACAATGCGTTGACTACGGAAACACCGACGCCATGCAAGCCACCGGAAACCTTATAGGCGTTATCATCAAATTTTCCGCCCGCGTGCAGAACCGTCATGACAACTTCCGCAGCCGACTTGCCTTCCTCGGGATGGATATCCACCGGGATGCCGCGACCATTATCGGTTACGGTAACCGAGTTATCAGAATGCAGGATAACATTAATGCAATCACAGTACCCAGCCAACGCTTCATCGATAGCGTTATCCACCACTTCGAAAACCATGTGATGAAGGCCGCTACCGTCATCCGTGTCTCCGATGTACATGCCGGGGCGCTTGCGGACAGGATCCAGACCACGTAGAACCTGTATACCACTTGAATTGTATTGTTTTGCTTGTGCCATATCTTTTTTCATCAGCAATTATCAGTGAACAGGACCAGAACAGCTTACCGTGCCATCATGGCAATGAAACAATTTTTTTGGCTCAGGACAACGCTCCCATACCGACTGGCTATGGATATCGGTAATGAACAATTGTTGCGGTAAATGGCGTAATAATGTCAAAACACGGTTCTGACGTGATTCGTCGAGTTCCGAACCAAGATCATCGATCAGCAGAATTCCGGCATTACGGGCATGAGCATGATGAGCAAGCGCCTGCGCCATGCCCAAAGCCATGGCAATCAACCGTTCCTGACCGCGGGACACAAACCCTCTTGCAGGTTGGTTGCCACTCAGGACAAGCAATTCAGCCCGGTGTGGACCATGCACGGTGACATGTAAATGCCGACTTTCATCAAGCGAACGAGCCAAACCCCGATCAACCGACCATCCAGGTCGATAATGCAAAGTGATGGGCTCATCGGTTAGATTTGATATGATATCACTTTCCAGCAGGCATTGTAATTGGCGAACATAGTCCTGCCGTAAAGCGTGGATCATCTCTCCGAGACGTACCAGTGTCGGCTCCCATGCCGCTGCAATACGACCCTTGTTTTGCTGCAACGCGGCATTGCGCTGATGGAGCGCACGGCAATACTTCCTCCAGCACGGATAGAAATCCTGATGCCGATGAAATAAACCCCAATTGAGAAAGCGCCGCCTTATTTCAGGACCGCCACTGATCAACTCATGAATCCAAGGCCCAATCGCCTGAACAGGCATGATCTGCGCAAGATCAGCAATACTGGCCACGGGTTGTTGATCACGTGTAATTTCAAGCTTTCCGGCCTGCCAGCGCATGACGGTGCGCGAGATTCCGTCATCGGTACGCAGGGAAACTGACAATGCAAATTTCTCATATCCGTGCTGGCACAGGAACGAGCGGCGATTGCTACGAAAAGAATGGCCGCTACCCAGCACATAGATGCTTTCAAGAAGACTTGTTTTTCCGGCGCCATTGGGTCCGACAATCACATTATAGTGATCAAACTCTTCCAACTGTAACGCGCTAAAACAACGAAAATTCTGACCACGCAGTTGTTCTATTTTGACATTCATGTCATACAATAGTCAGGTATGAGCATACCTCTCCCTCATCTGAAGCAACGTGAAATCAATAACCACCTCTATAGCCTGGCCCTGAAACAGGGCTTTGGACCATTGAGCGCTCACATACTGGCCGGAAGGGCCGTCCCTTCACTGACAGCGATACGTCCCGGGCTGCGCAGCCTGGATTCCCCATGGGATCTTCCGGATATCCAGCCCGCTGTCGAACGGATAAGCCGCGCCGTCCTCAATGGAGAAAGCATAGGTATTCTATCCGATCACGATGCCGACGGGGTATCCGCGCACGCGGTGCTATTTCAGGCATTTCTCGATTTCGGTGTCCCGCATGAACGGCTGTGCAGCTTTATAGGACATCGGCTTAATGAAGGTTATGGACTTTCATCGGGACTGTGTGAACGTATTTTGGCGCACTATAAAGCGCATGGGAAACCAACCCTGCTCATTACTGCTGATCACGGCTCCTCCGACGAAAAGCGTATCGCCATATTACACGCGCATGGCATCGATACTATCGTAACCGACCACCACGTGCTGCCAGAGGAAGGCCCACCGGCCTCTGCTCTGGCGTGTATCAACCCCCAGTCCGAGTCATCACACTACCCCGATCGCGCCATTGCTGGATGCATGGTCGCCTGGTTGCTGATTTGCGCCGTTCGTTCCCATCTTTCAGATCAAAAATCATGGTTCGCATCCAATCCACCTGATGTCAAATCCTATCTCGATTGGGTGGCGGTGGGCACAGTGGCGGATTGCGTCAGCCTCGCTACGAGCATCAATAATCGCGCAGTAGTGCGTTATGGACTTGAACGCATCAACAGCCCAGATGGACGACCATGCTGGAAGGCTCTGCGAATGATGAGGGTATTGCACGAAGCTACAAGCCAGGATTTGGCGTTCAAGGTAGCACCCATGATTAACGCACATGGGCGGCTCGACGACGCCATGGCCGGTGTTCAATTCCTGCGAGCCAATGACATCAACACAGCCCGGCAACACGCCGGGCTACTAAAAAAAATGAATCAGCAACGCCGCCAGATCCAGGGGAAAATGCTTGAGGATGCATTAGAACAGGCGCAGCTTGCCTTAAGCCTGGGGGCAAGGGGTTTGATGTTGTGGCTGGAACACGGACACGCCGGCGTCCAGGGTATTGTCGCCGGACGTATCGCCGAGGCCTATGGCGTGCCTGTGGCCTGTCTATCCCCGAGTGTACGGGATAAAACCCTGTTGACCGGCTCGGTACGCGCTGGATCAGGGCATCCAATTCATATCCGCGATCTTTTGCAGCAGATGGAAGAAAGGCAGCCGGGTTTATGGCACAGCTTTGGCGGACACGCGGGTGCTGCCGGATGCAGCCTGCTGGCAAGCGATCGAATCAATGCACAGCAGTTATTTGATCAGATTGTGCGTGAAGATATGCACCAGCACCACGCTGTTCCTGGTGCGGTAATTCAAACCGATGGTCCCTTTTTTGCCAGAAATGAGTTGAACCCGGAGCATTGGTCGATGCATTTGCGTGAAATCACGGCAATTGGACCCTACGGCCGTGAATTCGAAGCACCGCTCTGGCAGGATGTGTTCCGTATTATAAAAATGGAGCCACTCGGGGCAAAGAGCCACCATTTACGGCTGCAACTACGCCCGGCTAGCGGCGACCAAACTCTGGAAGCTATGTGGTTTGATAATCCCACGGCAGCAAACCCTGCTGAAACCCTGCGCATCGATCAGCATGCAGATCTGGCATACCAACTGGAATGGGATGAGCGCAAGCACAAGCCACGCTTGATAATCCGTCACCTGACTTCTGTAAATCCTGCTTCATCATCCTGAAATCATCGCTCTGAATGTCATGAAATCAAAAACGGAACACCATTGTTTGAAAGAAGCTTGTTTCACCCGGGGTTTCCTAACCAGATCAGGCAAGTTCACCAGGAAAAGTCAGCACTTCACGAATGTGATCAGTGCCCGTAACCACCATCGCCAGTCGATCAATGCCCAATGCAACCCCACTGGCGACAGGTAAACCATGCTCCATGGCAGCAAGCAGCCTCGTATCTACGGACAGTTCGGGCAGCTTTCTCCTTCGGCGTTCCATGGCATCGCTTTGCATACGTTGCTGGCATTGTATGCTGTCGGTCAACTCATAATAGCCGTTCGCCAGTTCCATGCCCCGGAAAAACAACTCGAACCTGCGCGCATATAAGGCATCGGATGACAACCGCGCCAGTTCAGCCTGCTGCGGAGGGAAGCGGGTCAGGAAAGCCAAACCGTTTTTACCCAGTTGTGGAGCCACTCTGATGGAAAAAACCAGATCAAGCCATTCGCTGCGTTCTGCCAGATCCGGCATTCCGCCTTCAGGCAAACTTTTCATCAGCGTTTCCACACTGGCTGTGAAAGGATTGATCCCGGCATAATCCATAAAAGCCCGCTGGTAAGAGATATACTCGGCCGGGCCAATATTTTCATGAATCACATGGCGGACCAGGTCTTCCACTTCAGCCATCAGACGATATTCATCATAACCGGGACGGTACCACTCCAGCATGGTAAATTCCGGATTATGCCAACGTCCACACTCACCCGCGCGCCATACATGGCATATTTGATAAACCGGGCCAATGCCCGCCGCGAGCAGGCGCTTCATAGCATATTCCGGAGAGGTATGCGCGTATAATACTGGTCCGGTATTGCGAATATCCCGCACCCTAAAAGGGTTCAGGCATGGATTGGTGGCGGGAAACGCCGAAAATCCGGGTGTTTCCACCTCCATCACGCCACGGAATGAAAAGAACGCACGGATCGCGGCAAGCATTTCCGCTCGCTGGCGAAGACGTTTATATGAAGCCGTAGGCTTCCAGGTAACAACGGGATCGAATGGCGACCCACTCATTCCTTGACGCGGGATACATAAGATCCGGTGCGCGTATCAACCTTGAGAATTTCACCTGCATTGATGAAAAGAGGTACCCGCACGACGGCGCCAGTTTCAAGCGTAGCCGGTTTAACACCACCGCCGGAAGTATCGCCGCGCAGTCCCGGATCGGTTTCAGCGACTTTCAACTGCACAAAGTTAGGTGGAATAACATCAAGAGGTTCATTATTCCATAATGTTACCGTGCAGACATCCTGCGCTCGAATCCATTGTGCAGCCTGGCCAACAGCATCCTGATGGGCAGCATATTGCTCAAATGTACTCGGTTGCATAAAATGCCATAATTCGCCATCCTGATACAGGAATTCCATATCGATATCGACGACATCCGCTGCTTCTATGCTTTCACCTGATTTGAAGGTTCTTTCGATGACCCGATTGTTTTTGAGATTGCGGATCTTGACACGGTTGAAAGCCTGACCTTTGCCCGGCTTGACAAATTCATTTTCGACAATACTGTAGGGGTCACCATCAAGAATGATTTTCAACCCGGCCTTAAATTCATTGGTGCTATAACGAGCCATGTTTCCTTGCTCAATTAAACTCAATTAAAAATTATGTCAGAAGTCATCCAAACAGTGGATTCTTCCAGTGTGCCTGCACATAAACCCAACAACGCAGACCAACACTGGCGTATCATCCTCCGGAATGCTATCCGTAATCCTGCCACGTTATGGCAGCGTTTGCAACTTGATGTCTCGTACCTGCCAGCCGCGAAGCGCGCAGCCAGCGCTTTTCCCTTGCTTGTACCCGAACCCTTCCTCGCGCGTATGCACCCAGGCGATATTCACGATCCCCTGCTGCGCCAGATTTTACCGCTTGACGCGGAGATGGATCCTGCAGAGGGTTTCGTTACCGATGCGGTTGGCGATGTTGAGAGCATGAAGGCGCCCGGGCTCCTGCACAAATATCATGGCCGCGTTTTACTGGTGGTCAGCGGCGCCTGCGCCATCCATTGCCGCTATTGCTTTCGTCGCCATTTTCCTTACAGTCGCCTCGGTGGAGGCCGCGAGCAATGGCAAAGTGCGCTGGACTACATAAGCCACCACAAAGAGGTTGAGGAAGTCATTCTTAGCGGTGGTGATCCTCTGTCCCTGGATGACCCAAAATTAATCAATCTCATGGATCGACTGATGGCGCTCGAAAATGTGCGCACCCTGCGCATTCACACTCGTACCGCGATTGTCATACCCCAGCGTATTACTGTTGAAATTCTTGCCTGGATTAAACAACAGCGCAAACAGGTTATATTGGTCACGCATGTGAATCATGCCAATGAACTCGACGATACAACCGCTGAAGCATTATTAAAGCTGCGGCAAGCCGGCGCTTTGCTTCTGAATCAGAGTGTCCTGCTCAAAAACGTCAATGATTGCGGATATGCCCTCACGCAGTTAAGCCGTAAACTATCACAACAGGGCGTTTTACCCTACTATCTACATATGCTCGACCCGGTCACAGGCGCAGCGCACTTCTTTGTGTCCGCCGCCCAGGCCGCGAGCTTGATGACGCAGATCGCGGAAGTTCTGCCTGGTTATCTCGTTCCTCGTCTGGTACGCGAAATACCAGAGGCACCTGCTAAAACACCATTATGGTGGAATCTATGATCCACGAACATGAGGAGGAGAACTGTTGGCTAACGAAACGGGATACGAAAAACCGTGGCGCGTAATTCTGCTTGCTGGGCGCGACACATCCAGGCGCTTCAAACAATGGCTGGAACAACAAGATTTTGAGGTTGATTTGCTGGTTTTAGGAAAGGATATTGATTTGGTATCAAAGCTGAATCAGGATCCGCGGCTTCCTGTTGTCATTGCTGCCGAATTAAGCCCGGCAGACATCAAACAAGTGGTCGCAACACTAACCAATGCCGACCTTGCTTTCGGCGGATTCCGTTTGCCTGCCAGTGTGATCACCGACAATCCCGATGATGATAGCGTCGTTCAGCTTGTGAAAGCAGGTGCATATGGCCTTATACCAATGAATGCTCATAATCTCGCACCGGCAATGCTGAAATTCCAGCATGAATGGCGGGAATGGCTACAGCAGGTTCAGGAAAAACTTGAGGACAGCTTGCATGAGCGACGGGTACTGGTTGATTTAATATCCCATTGTTCCGATGGTATTCTGCACTTGAAATCAGGCCGTATATTGCTGTCCAATTCGGCTTTTTATTCCGCGATGAATGTCAGCAGCGCCGCTGAACTGAAAAACAAGTCATTAATCGAGATTCTTCCTGAAACGAACTATGCCGTTTTTTTGCAGGCCATGGAAGATCTGCGTAGTTCGCACAATCGCACCATTACGCTGGATATTGATTTTCCGGATGGCAGCAAACGATCAAGTCGGCTCAGCCTGTTCTCTAAAAAGAATCATGAACCCACCTACCAGTTGCTGATACCTATGGGTTCTATTCCCTCCTTACCTTCAAGTCCTTTGCCGACAGTATCACCAGGCACCGCCGATGCCGGATATCATAAGTTCTTACATATTATTAATGCGCTCGAACAGGTTCACCGTCAACGACTTGCCAAAAAACCCGAGGCTACAGAGATGATCGCTGTCATTCTGATATCGAGATTCGACGAAATGATGGAGGAGTCAGGTCTTAAATGTCTGCTGGCGTTCACATCCCAGGTTGGCGAACTGATCCGCGAAACCCTGGAGTCCGAAGATTACGTCACGCTATGGAGCAATGGTCGGGTGATAGTCTGGATATGCCGGAATAACTCAGCCGAGATTGAGGATTTAGCCGGAAAATGGCATCAAATGATTCTGGAACATGTTTTCGAAGCGGATGACGTGTCTCAAATGATTCAATGCAATATCGGTCTGCGTAAGATATTCGATGAACCCACAGGCATGGACGTTATCGTAGCTCAGGCTTCCCAGGCGGCAACCGCGGCATCCAAGGCCGGCGATTCATATAAAGCATGGACAATGCTCAGCGCTGATACTTCGGGCCGTAGCGAAAATAATGAAAACGATCGCCGGTGGGCCTATAGAATAAGAGAGGCTTTACATCATCAGACCATACGACCCAAGTTTCTGCCTATCGCGCGCCTGAATGCAGTGTCAGAGGGTTATTACAGCATAAGAATACGAATGCAGGAACACAACAGCGGGAAGGAATTTCTTCCAGCGGAGTTTCTGCCAGCAGCCGAAAAACATTCCCTGATGCCTGATATCGATCGATGGGTGATCAAAAATACCCGGAGCTGGATCAAATCTCATCAGAACGAAATAGAAAAACACCTGACGCTTTTTATTTTGTTGTCTAATCAAAGCCTTAAGGACGATCGCTTTATAGCTTGGCTGGTGGAAAATGCCGAAGCAATGGCGGACTGGAATCAAAATACCGTGACTGTCGTCCTTGAAATACCAGAACCTGTCATGCTGCAAAGACTCAAGCAAATGGTCAACATGAGCGAAGTCATCCGCAAAGCTGGTTTCGGTCTCGCATTAAAAAACTTTGGGCAAAGCGGCCATCCGATGCAAACCCTGCGCCGATTGCCATTCACCCATGTGAAACTGGATAGATCGCTGGTGCAGGGAATAAGCAAATCTCAGGAAAAACAGGACGCATTATTGAAACTTCTGGAAGAAACTCAGAGTCTCGGTATTCATACCATCGCCGAACAACCCGAAGATACGGAAACCATGATGACCTTGTGGAATCTTGGTCTGGAATACGTTGAGGGCGATTATATTCAGGAACCGGACGTGATCTTGCAAGGTGATTCGAGTTATTGATTTTGGGGGAATATCTTTGAGTTGATTGGGTATAAATAATTATGATAGTTGTATCACTACGCGGCTAATTCTTACACGTTATCTTTAGCCGCGTTACTTACAGATTCCAGTTTTATTGGAGATACTGTAAATATGAATATGCGCAAACGAACAAGACTGACGCCGCATGATCGCAGGTCAATCTGGTCACGCTATCAGGCAGGTGATATAAAGGTCGCCCGGTTAGCAGCAATATACCGTGTTAGCAGGCCGACAATCTATAAAATCCTGGCGCGAGCCCGTAAACAGGAATTTATCCCTGGAGACAGCACCAATAAGCGCTATCGGTTTCTGGAATACGGTCTTTAAGCTAAGCGACTCGCCAGGGTTGAGAAGTCTTTGCAGCGCAAGCTCAAGGCGCAAGCCAGGCGATATAACAAATCTTGCCCGGGTGAAATGATGCACTTTGATACCAGACGCCTTCCCGTACTCGAAGGAGCTTGCCTGACACAAGGTAGAGAATACCTCTTTGTAGCGATTGATGATTTCTCACGGGAGCTGTATGCTGCTATTTTATCCGATAGAACCCGGGACAGTTCATCGACGTTTCTAAAGCAAGTGATTGATGAGAGTCCTTATGAGCCTGATTACACCAGTTCAGATAATGGTAAAGAGTATCGGGGTACTGAACAGCCGCGAGTTTGCTAAAACCTGCAAAGAGCATGGCATTGGACAAAAGTTTACCCGTGTTAATCGCCCCCAGACCAATGGCAAGGCTGAACGGGTTATCCGCACCCTTATGGAAATGTGACGTGAAAAAGAGATGTAAGCCAGCCGCGCTCATCGCAAGACTTCCTTGAACCGCTTTATCAATTTCTATAACTCCGTTAAACCCCATAAGGGACTTGATAATATGACCCCTCATGCTTTGCTGATAAACTGTTTCTACCCCGCAAAAGTGTAAACAACGCGGGAAAATCTTACAGATAACGCCTTAATCAAAGTTGCCTTGATCTACAAAATACTCTTGGTATATTAAGGCGATGTCAATAAACGTTTATTTGTATAGAGACCTTTCAAAGGTCTCGTATAGAACAATACGCGTACCAATGACAGGCTATCATCGCCAGCATAATGTTTCCCCGGGCTCTTCAATGACTGCAACATAAAAATCAGCCATGTTCTCCAGATTCATGATCTGCGACATGTATTTAAGGGATTTGGGCCTTTTTTATATCTTTATTATGACCATGGAGTCCGGCGCGTGACGGATCAAAACAGCTCTGATTATAAACCCGCCGACATTCTCATTGCCGCGACGACCATCAAACCTCCGATCGCCCCAATCAAGCCACATCGCATGGAAATTCACCACCATATCCGGGTCGATCCCTATTATTGGTTGCGAGATGACGATCGTCACAAGGCTGAAGTTCTGAATTATCTGGAACAGGAAAACAGCTATACCCGGCAAATCCTGGAAGGAACTGAGCCCATGCAGTCGTTGCTGTACAACGAAATGATTGCCCGGATCAGAGAAGAGGACTGTTCAGCCCCCTGTCTGCACAAGGATTTTTGGTATTACCATCGCTATCACCCAAGACAGGAATATCCCGTTTACTACCGCAAACCACATACCCTTGAAACGGCGGAACAGCTATTGCTCGACATTCCCAAATTGGCTGAACCCTATGATTTTTATGATCTGGGCGCTTATGAAGTCAGCCCATGCCAGGATATTCTGGCTTATGCGGAGGATACGCTCAGTCGCCGTCAGTATCGCATCCGATTTAAAAATCTGACAACGGGAGAGCATTATCCCGATACCATCGAAAACACGTCCGCTGATATGGCATGGGCCAATGATAACCATACGCTGTTTTATGTCGCCAGACACCCCGACACCCTGTTGCCATACCGGGTTTATCGGCATGTTCTTGGTTCCAGCGTCGCCTGTGATGTGTTGGTATATGAAGAACGGGATGATGCGTTTGACGCAGAAGTTTCGAGAAGCAAATCCGGGCGCTATGTGATCATCGGTTTGCATCAAACTCTGTCGAGTGAATATCGAATTCTCGATGCTGACGAACCCGAGGGAGAATTCGCCATCTTTTTTCCCCGGGAAAGAAACCATGAGTATGAAATATTTCATCAAGGCGAGCGCTTTCTCATCCGCAGCAATCGGCAAGCGCCCAACTTCCGTTTGCTGGAAACGCCTGTCGATAAAACGGGAGACCCGAACGCCTGGAAGGAACTGATTTCACACCGGGACGATGTACTTCTCGAGGATGTGGAGGTTTTCGCCAATCATGTAGTCGTCACAGAACGACACAAAGGATTGCTCAGGATCAAAGTGCTCAACGGAGAAACGAGTCGCAGCATCCCTTTCAATGAGCCGGTTTACAGCGCTTATATCGATGAGAATCCCGAGTATTCCAGCCCGCGGTTAAGATACGGCTATTCCTCCCTGACCACGCCGAATACTATTTATGAATACGATATGGCATCAGGTCAACAGACCTTGCTCAAACAAGATGAGGTAGTGGGTGATTTTAATCCAGCTGATTATGCCAGCGAGCGGATTTTTGCTCCCGCCAGAGATAGCGAGAGCATCCCGATATCTCTCGTTTATCGCCGAAATATGGGAAATCCTGCCGATCGCCCACTTTACCTCTACGGCTATGGCGCTTATGGGCATTCCGTCGAAGCATCATTTTCATCTCATATTCTGAGCTTGCTCGATCGCGGTTTTGTCTATGCTATTGCCCATATCCGCGGTGGGCAGGAAATGGGGCGCAGATGGTACGATGAAGGCAGACTGTTCAACAAGCGCAACACCTTTACCGATTATATCGATGTGAGCGAATTTCTTACCCATCATGGTTACGCCGCAGCAAACAAGGTTTTCGCCGCTGGGGGCAGCGCCGGAGGATTACTGATGGGCGCCGTGGTCAACATGCGCCCTGAATTGTATCGCGGCATTGTCGCTCATGTCCCTTTTGTCGATGTAGTCACGACCATGCTCGACGAGAGTGTCCCCCTGACCACCGGAGAATACGACGAGTGGGGCAACCCTGCCGACCCGGATGCGTATCACACGATGCTTTCCTATTCACCTTATGATCAGGTCAGCGCCCGGCAATATCCTCACATGCTGGTGCTGACCGGGCTCCACGATTCTCAGGTCCAATACTGGGAACCAGCCAAATGGGTGGCAAAACTCAGAGCGCTAAAAACCGACCAACACCTTCTGCTCCTGCAAACTAATATGGAAGCTGGTCATGCCGGAGCTTCAGGCCGTTTGCGCCGCTACCGGGAAAAAGCGCTCGAATATGCCTTCCTTTTTTCCCTCCTGGCAGGCTGTTGAAAAACGTTATGAGCTTAGCCAAGTCGAGGCAAAAACAGGCGCGAGAAATTAATTGAACATCCTAAGGAACCTCTGATCAAGTCTGGACGAAGGTGATTGTGGTTCATTATGTTCAGATTCAAGGCGCTTATCGCCCGTAATAGCAGGGCTATTGCGAAGATAAGTAACGATGAAGCTGGGCCAGTAGGGACGCAAGAACCGAGTTCATTACTTGATCAGAGGTTCGCTAAGCCTGCGCCCTATTCATTTCATCGGTAATGCTGATCAAGAAATTGTGACATGGCATTTATCGGCAGGGGTTTGCTGAACAGGAAACCCTGTTGATAATAACAACTGCGCGCCGCGAAAAAATAACTCTGGCTGGATTTCTCAACGCCTTCGACGATCACATCCAGCTTCATGGTCTGTCCAAGGGTGATCACGGCTTCCGCAATGGCGCACTTGATTTTATCTTCGGGAAGATTCTCAAGAAACTCGCGCGGTATTTTAATGATATCGCAGGGCAGCCGGTAAAGATATGACAGCGCAGAATAACCGGTTCCGAAATCATCGATCGCAATACGGAACCCATAATCCTTAAATTGATTCAGATAATCGACGACCCGGTCGTCAAACAAGATGGATTCGGTCACTTCAAAAATCACACGAGCGGGATTGATGGAATTTCGATCGAGGATTTGCATGACTGACTGGATAAGCCCGGGATCCTCGAGCTGGCGACGGGATAAGTTAATCGATACGCTCAAATGGCCAAGCCCACGCTGGTGGCATTGCTTCAGATAAGCGCAGGCTTTTTCCAAAACCCGCATACCTATGGATTGAATCAGCCCGGTGTGTTCGGCAATAAGCAGGAATTCGCCGGGGTTGAGCATTTTACCTTCGTGCTTCCAGCGCACAAGGGCTTCCATGCCACAAACACGCTGATTCCGAACGTCCCAGAATGGTTGGTAATAGACATCAATTTCATCCCGATCGGTAGCATCCGCCAGTGCGGATTCCAAAGTAATCTCCCTGACCAGACGAGAACTGATGTCATGGGAGTGGAAGCGAAAATTATTTCCGCCCTCTCTCAACGCTTCAATCAACGCGACATCGGCTTTTTGAAACAGGGTTTCGGCATTGGTTCCATCTTTGGGGAATAATGCGATACCTATGGCAAAAGGCACGCTGAATTGATGCGCATCAATTGTATAGGGCTGCCTGCCATTCTCAAGCAGTTGCTCGGCCATTTCCCGAGTCTGTTCGATGGTCGGTATATTTTCCTTGACCACAACAAACTGGTCGCCACCAAACCGGGCCACCCACGCATCTTCGGGCAGAATACTCTGCAATCGTTGTGTACATTCCACCAGGCATCGATCGCCAATGGCATTAGTCATCCCACCATGGATGCGTGAAAATCCGTACAGATCAAGAATGAATACGGCATGAATACCCTCAGACTGGCGCTGGAGTATACGATCAAGATACTCTGCGGCAAAAAAACGGTTGGGCACACCAGTTACCGGATCATAAAATGCAGTATGGCGCAAACGCTGAAAAACCCGGCTCAAATCATCCATGGCCTGACCGATCATGCCATCCGCTTGCGGCAGATCGATATCTTGATTCAGATGTTCACGCAACGTAGCATGGTTAATCTGTTCGATCGCCTCGTGCAACTGCTGAAACGGTTCGATCAAGGTGCTGAACAGTTCGTTCACTCCCTCAATGATACGGGCAAATTCGCCCTTGTAGCCTTCCGCATTGGCCACAACCTCGAATCTGCCCTTTTTGGCCTGTGCGATTAAATCGAGCAATTCGGTACTCAAACGCACAAGATTCAAACGGATGCCTTCCATGGATCGGGTGATTTTACCCCGCTCACCGGGCATCGGCGGAAAATGAACGCTAAGATCTCCGACACTGTAAGCCTGGCTGACCTCCATGATCTGCTCGATGAGGTTGGCATACTCATAAATCATGTTCCTGATTTGACCAGCAGCATGGCCAATCAAGGATGTTTCATCTTTCACCGGGAAATAAGGACGCACGACCCCGCTCTGCATTTGAATCACAACTTCATTAATAGCGCTGAAAATATGCGTTCTCTTCTCGCTCAAAATGCATAGTGCCTGTTTCAGTTCATCGCGCAGAATCACAGGGGGCAAATCCATATCAGGATCCGGTGAACGCAAATCAAAAGTAAGAAGCGCTTCTGTCACCTTGCGGATGTTTTTCTGCGACACAAGCACCTGATCATGGGTCATGCTGTCGATCTTTTTCATAGCATGACAAGGGTACGCGGAGAATTCGAGCCGGGTAGCATCGCCTGGATATTATCAATCTTAATTATTGATTTTATTAGTATTGATTTTATTAAAAATTTCAGGGGGCTTGCGACTTCTTTGATTGACCCCTCATTTGCCAATAGTGATGAACTGTGAATTCCCATGCATTCCTGACAGGTATTTCCTGCAACAATCTTCATAAAGTTTCGCTTGGTCAGCTTGTAAATTCGTCGAATAAAAACAAACAATTGTAAAATGTTTATTATGATAAAAATAAAGCACACTTGGCCAATTCAACGCAAGCGAAGCTCAAAAGCATGCGCAAGGTTACGTTTATTCGCTCTCTGTGGCGTCTTGAAGTTTCGCTTTATTCTGGATCTGAACCTTGGCAAAGCGGCGTTTACCCACCTGCAAAACGAGCGATTCATCCCCGGGCTCAAGTGTGACAGGATCATGCATCCGAACACCGTTAATACGAACCCCTCCCTGCCCAATCATCCGTAATGCCTCGCTGGTGCTCGTGACCAGCCCCGTTTCCCGCAGTGCCCGAGCCAATGGTATACCCTCATGATCTCCATAAAGAGTCTGAAGCAGGAGATCCTGTGGCGTACGCCCATGGCGAAAGCGCTCGATAAAATCCTTTTTCGCATTGATGGCCTTTTGGGCGCCATGGTATTGGGTGATAATATCCTGGGCAAGGCGAAACTTGATTTCCATCGGATTGAGACCTGTCGCTACTTCATCCCGCCACTGATTCAGTTCTGTTTCACTGTGGCAAGTCAGCAAAGTAAGGTAGCGCCACATCATTTCATCGGAAATGGACATTAATTTGCCCATCATATCCGCTGGCGCCTCGGTTAAGCCCACATAATTGCCCAGCGATTTCGACATCTTGCGCACTCCGTCGAGCCCTTCGAGCAGAGGAAGCGTCATTACCACCTGTGGTTTTTGACCAGACTGAACCTGCAATTGCCGACCCATCAGTAAATTGAAAGTCTGATCTGTTCCCCCAAGTTCAACATCAGCCTTTAATTCCACTGAATCATAGCCCTGAATCAGTGGATACAAAAATTCGTGGATGGCGATGGCATGATTCTGATGGAAGCGCTTTTTGAAATCGTCCCGCTCAAGCATTCTCGCCACCGTCATATGAGAGGCCAAGCGAATCAACGCATCGGCAGTCATTTTACTCATCCAGCGACTGTTGAAATCCACCACACAACGCTTAGGGTCGAGAATCTTGAAAACCTGTTCCTGATAGGTTTGCGCGTTTATAACCACTTGCTCATCACTCAAAGGAGAGCGGGTGGCATCACGTCCGCTGGGGTCGCCAATGCGCCCGGTAAAGTCACCGATCAGAAAAATAACCTCATGACCCAGATCCTGAAACTGGCGTAATTTGGTCAACAGCACACTGTGACCCAAATGCAGATCGGGCGCCGTTGGATCAAAACCAGCCTTGATGCGCAGCCTTCCGCCCGCGCGCAGCCGCTGGATCAATTCCTGTTCCTGGATGATGCGTTCACAACCGCGCATGAGCATCATTTCGTGCTCATGCAGGTCGCTGGTTATTTTATGATCTGATTCTGACATGTTCATAAAGATAAATTGTATTGCGTCATATAACGAAAAAGTATACGCTTGCATTATAACATAATGCGGGGGGTGGGCTCTCTAGCCTTACCTGTGCAGAGTCAACAAGCTTTGTGCGGCCAGCATTCAAGAAAATCCTGATATGGGGGTAATGGGATATGGGTTTGGACCTTGATGAGTCGAGTAGATATAAGTATCAACAACTGGAAAGACTGAGGCATGCCCGCCATGAGGATGGACATTTCTTTCAGATAAAATACATGCTCCCGGGCATAATCATCATCATGATGGTGCTGAATACCGGGCTCTGGATTCTGGAACAACTCAGTCCCTTATCATGGGCAGATCAAATTGACTCGAGTACCACTACATCCTCTACGCATAGCCTGTCTAAACTCTTGCCTCCGAATGATCCCGAATGGCAATTATGGACAGTCCAATCGGGAGACAGTCTGTCACGCCTTTTTAAGCGCCATGGCCTTCCCGCGGCAGATCTGGTTAAAGTGCTGGACGCCAGCGACAAACATCGCTCCCTGCTCACAAAACTGAAGCCCCATGATGTTTTGTATATCAAACGCGATGGGGAGAATCAACTCGTCGGCCTGTATATCGATCAGGACAAGGATCACAGTCTTTGGATCGAAAATCATGCTGGTGACTTCCAGGCCAATTTCCTGGCGCTTGAGAACGAAGTTCACAGAGCTGCCGCCAGCGGTGTCGTCGATAAAACAACCCCGGCCACAATCGCAGCTCCAGATCCGCATGTTGAAAAACCGCAAAAAACCGCCGAATTCCCTGAAGCCAGGGTTGGCGCAACACAAGCACCACTTGTGCCCGAATATACAGAAGTTTCCCTTACGCCAAAAAAATCGGCGCGCAGCCGACCCAAACTCTTGCCTCCGAATGATCCCGAATGGCAATTATGGACAGTCCGATCAGGAGACAGTCTGTCACGCCTTTTTAAGCGCCATGGCCTTCCCGCGGCAGATCTGGTTAAAGTGATGGACGCCAGCGACAAACATCGCTCTCTGCTCACAAAACTGAAGCCCCATGATGTTTTGTATATCAAACGCGATAAGGAGAATCAACTCGTCGGCCTGTATATCGATCAGGACAAGGATCACAGTCTTTGGATCGAAAATCATGCTGGTGACTTCCAGGCCAATTTCCTGGTGCATGAGAACGAAGTTCACAGAGCTGCCGCCAGCGGTGTCGTCGATCAGTCCTTGTATGTGGCAGCCAGAAAAGAGGGCTTAAGTAATGAACTGATCGCTCAGCTCGAATACATCTTTGCCTGGGACGTGGATTTTTCCCATGAACTACGATCTGGCGATCATTTTTCCGTGATCTACGAACAAATTTATCGCAACGGAAAATGGTTCGATCATGGCAATATTCTGGCAGCCCAGCTACAGGCCAGAGGAAAGGAGTTTCGTGCGGTGCGCTTCGAATATGGGAATCACCAAGGGTATTATACCCCCGAAGGGAAAAACATGCATCGCAGTTTCACTCGCAAACCGGTGAAATATCACCGCATCAGCGGAACGTTCGGCCCTCGAATGCATCCCATTCTTCACCGCATGCGCCAGCATAATGGCGTGGATTTTGCCGCTCCGATGGGAACGCCCGTCAAGGCAACCAGCGATGGAATTGTGACGACAAAAGCTTATCATCGAGGGGGCTATGGCAGGGTGATCAAGCTGCAGCATGGCGATCGATACACGACGGTTTATGCGCACCTGAGCAAGTTTGCCCACTCACTGAAACGCAACGACCGGGTCAAACAGGGTCAGATCATCGGTTATGTGGGCAGCACTGGATTATCCACCGGTCCCCATCTGCACTATGAATTCCGCGTCGATGGCGCCCCTCACGATCCCTTAACAGTTCAATTGCCGCGCGGCAGCAGCATTCCGGTGAAATACCGGGCAGATTTCAAGCAACAATCAGGTTATCTTATGGCTTCGATCGACGCTTATACGCAGACCCGTTTTGCTGCTCTCGAGAAAAATTCACACATCGATCGTGGATCATAAACTCAAGCTTGAGCGACAATATTATATCGGTTTGATGTCGGGCAGCAGTCTTGACGGTATTGATGCCGTACTTGCCCGCTGGTATGGTGAGAAAATCCATATACTGGCAACTCATTTTCAGTCGTATCCTGACATATTACGCCTTAAACTGCGCCATTTGGTGGAAGGCTCCGGTAGCGAAGACCCCTTGCACCAATTCGGTCAAACCCATTCTCTGCTCGGTCATCATTATGCCAAAGCGGTTCTTCAACTGCTTGCTCAAACGCAGGTTATACCTGCACAGGTTGCCGCCATCGGCTGCCACGGGCAAACCCTGCGCCATTGCCCCGGCGGCGAATCCGCCTATTCTCTTCAGGCAGGCGATCCTCATATCGTCGCACGCCTGACGGGCATTACCACCGTCAGTCATTTCCGCCAGGCTGATATGATAGCCGGCGGTCAAGGCGCTCCGCTAGCGCCGGTTTTTCATGCTGCCACCTTATCCGAACCCGGGCGTAATACGGCGGTGATCAACATCGGCGGCATTGCCAACATAAGCATCATCGACCAGCATGGCAATGTCATTTACGGTTATGACACAGGACCAGGCAACGCCCTGATGAACGATTGGTCTCAATCTCACTTGAACCAGCCCTATGATGATGGAGGAACCTGGGCCAGTCAGCACCACCCAAGCCCGGTTTTGCTTGATAAGTTGCTGAGCGATGTATTTATCCAAAAAAAACCACCCAAGAGCAGCGGACGCGACTATTTCCATTTATCCTGGCTGCAAAAGCATATACATAATTTATCGCTGAGCCCCGGTGACATACAGGCCAGCTTGTGTGAATTCACGGCCCGAACCATTGCCGATGCCATAGGCAATCATACGCCAGAGCAGGCTCGCGTCATCATTTGCGGTGGTGGCTGGCATAATCATTTTCTGGTTAAGAGAATTCGGGCTTTATGTGCACCCCGCGAAGTACAATCCACTGAATCTCTGGGAATAGATCCCGATTTTGTTGAAGCGGCAGCTTTCGCCTGGTTGGCGCGTTGTTGCATACATCAACAGCCTTTGTGGCTGAAATCGGTGACAGGCGCAGCTTTACCAAGTATTCTGGGGAGTATTACACCAGCTCCACCCACGCTGTTCGACTATTCTCATCCAGGAGTTATGCGCCATGAATGAGCTTCTTCCGCAACGATCTGCAGAAACCACCCACACATCACCGCAACCTTCCAAGGAAGAAAATACCTGGGCAATTATCCTGCATCTATCTGTTTTTTCCTTCTATTGCTTTCCTATACTAGGATTGGTCGCGCCTTTGACCATCTGGCTGATCAAACGCGATGAATCCGCATACCTTGATGCCCACGGAAAAATACTTCTCAACTGGATGCTGAGCATGGTGATTTATTTCGCGGCCTGCATCATTTTATGCCTCATTTTGATCGGGTTTGTGCTGCTGCTTGCATGGTTCGTCATCATTATTGTTTTCCCGATCATTGCCGCGATCAAGGCTTCGAATGGAGAGACATGGCCATACCCCATGAGTTTTCGATTCATTAGCTAATTTGTCTGATCATTTTACTGAGCGCATCCCAATCTGTTTGGGGCATGGCCCATGGATAGATATCTCGGCTGTGTCGATAGCGCCATGACAGGGAGCCTCTGAACAAGTCATGAAGTTGACAATCTACGCAATAGCCCTGCTAACCTGCGCAATTTATCCCGAGAATCTGAACATAATGAAATCCCACCTGAGCTTCGTCCAGACTTGGACAGAGGCTCCCTAGAAGCTCTGTTGCAAACCGATATACCACAAACGCCCGGTGGCATCGTGCACGCTCCAATCATATCCCTGATCGAAATCCTGGTCGGCGCTGAATGGTGGATCCTTATCAAACATATTGTCCACACCGATATTGAAGACGGTATTGGTTCGCCCCAACCGGTACTGAACCTGAGCATCAAAGGTGGTAAATGAAGCTACGCTCCGGCTGACGTATTCCACATCGTCAAATTCATCCACGTAACGGGCGATCAGGCTCGCACCCCAGACACCTTTATCCCACATCAAAGCAGCGCTGCCTTTCCATTCGGGCCTGCTGCCGCCAAGGGGGGTTCTTTTTCCCAGCATATCCTCATACGGGTCGCCATCCTGTACCTGCATTTCATATTCCAGTACGCGAGTGAGATTCACCTGAACCCTCCATTGCCCCCATGATTCCAGGGGCAGACGATATGAACCGCTCAGATCAATGCCCTGGGTTTTCTCTCCGCCCGAATTAAAGTAAAAGTCATAGACCGTATCAATTTGCCCGGGAATACCCAGCTTCACATCTTCGAAAGAAGGTGCATAACGCTTGACAAAATTCGGATCGGTGCCGAATTCATCGAGAATACCTTGCGAATCACTGGTAATGGAATCAGTGATTGCATAATTCCAGTAATCAAACGCCAAGGTCAGATCATCAAGCGGCTGCCAGAAAAGCCCGATAGTGAACGCCTCTGATTCTTCGGGCTGAATATCGGGATTGCCACCTGATACGATATCGTATTGGGTGGCGCCGCAGTCTTCATCCGCGCCGGTGACATCGCAACGAGCGCCATCTCTGAGCGTATCATAAGCGAGCGATTGGCCCAGGTAAGCTTCTGACAGGGACGGAGCGCGGAATGATTCACTATAGGTAGCGCGCAGCATCACCGATGGAATCGGTTGAAACCGCAACCCGACCTTGGGGCTGGCGGTATCGCCAAAATCACTGTAATCCTCGGCGCGCACTGCCAGTTGCAACTCAAGGGTGGAGTGCACAGGCACTGAAACTTCAGCATAACCAGCGAGCATATCGCGCGATCCTGAAGACCTGGAGCCTCCTGAACCCACAATCAGGTTTTGCTCGGACAGACTGTCGGGGCGATCCTCAAGCGTTTCCTTGCGATATTCACCGCCCAACGCCAGACCCACCGGGCCGGTCGGTAAATTGAACAGCGTGCCGGAAATGACCCCATCGCCGCCGTAGATCTCAGACTCGGCTTCCCGCGATGTACGCGCTGAAAACCCATTCAGAACGCCAGCATCATTGGTGGCGCCACCAAACGGATTAAATGCAGCGCTGATCAAGGCATCGCTAAATTGATCCTGAAAAATATACCCGCCCACACCTTTATCCGTGGTATGGCTGCGACCAAACAGATAAGCCACTTCCCAGTCCCAGCCCAAACCGGTATTGATAAAACCGCTAAAACCGAAAACCGTACGCAGCAAATCGGTTTCAATCTCGGAACGGCGAGCGCCTGCTTCCGTGGTGCGATACGCCAGTGCCGCATCCTGACCAAAAGGGTTGGCGGGGTGATCCGACGGCACAAGCGGACGATAGGTTATGGGTGTGGGCGCCATTTGCTGACTGGTTTCCACATGGCGCGCCACCACATCGGCAAAAGCATGCACCGATGGCGTAATTTCCCGCTTCCAGCTAATAACGCCGCCCATACGCTCGGTTTCCGGAATCAAGGTAGAGTAGGGATTAAAATTAAAAGCACAGGTCTGCCCGGAACCGGTGGAACGAATGCTTTGCGGCGGACAGGCCGGATCAACCACCTGGGTATCAAACGAGCCATCTGCGTCACTATCGAGAAAAAAGGAGCCGGGGTTGCCATAGCTGCTTCTTATGTCAAAACCGCCCCGAGGCCGCTGATCGGCACTTCTGCTGTAAGAGCGTTCCTTCGACATCAGGCTGGAGCGATAAAAATAATCAACCACAAACATCAGGGAACTTTTTTCATTCACCGAACCCGATGCCAGACTGAAGGATCGATCAAACAGGCCATCGGCGCCGCCATAGCGACCGCTAAACTCTGCGCCGGAATAATCGCTTCTGAGAATAATATTGACCACACCGGCAACGGCATCCGCGCCATAAATAGCCGAAGCCCCGTCTTTGAGCACTTCAACCCGTTCCACTGCCGCAAGAGGAATGCTGTTCAGATCGACAAAGGCTACGGTAATGTTCTGGGAAAAACCGTAATTAGGGAAACGACGCCCATTGACCAGTACCAGCGTTCTATTCTGACCCAGTCCCCGAAGTGAAACCCCCGCAGCGCCTGGCGCGAAACTGTTGGTAAAGGTTTCGGAATAAGACCCTGCCCCATTCTGAGGCAGTTTGCGCAACAAATCGCTCAGGTTGGTGACACCGGCGCGCTCGATCATTTCACGGTCGATGCTGATGACCGACTGCGCCTCTTCCACATTTACCTGCTTGATTCTGGATCCGGTCACTTCCACCCGCTGGAGTTCCACGGTGTCTGTGACTTCTGTTTTATCGCTATCCTGCGCATGCAGATGCATAGCCCATAGACCTAAGCTGGACAGAAAAATCCCTCGTGCATAGCTTTTCTTTGAGACCATCCCCAAACCCCCGAAAAATCTGATTTATGCTGCAATACAATCTACATTGCTCAAAACGACAAGCATGAAATATACCATCATATTTGCACGAACCACCCTGCTGATGGCTTTCAGGTTCCATCGATAGAAGCACCAACGGGGTTGGGGAACCGATTACAACGCAGTAAAGTTAAAGCTTCGGTAAGGGATTGATGGATCTCGAAGTTGAATCAAGCGCCGAACGCCAAGACGCTGAATGCGCACATTGGAACCGCGGGGGTATAGATGTCAACCGGGTCAACCGGTGCAAGCAATGGCGCAGTCCCAAGCCGTTATGGTGTTTTTGCAGATACCAATGATGGATTGCCCATCCAGCATGGCGGAAATTCGCGGCGCCATTGGATGAATCAAGGCCAGCATTCAGGCGTGCTGTCGGTTCCACTGCCATCTGCTGCTCCGCGATTCCCTGTGTTATCAAGCGTCAATGTCACGCAATTGCTATCGCGGCTGGCTTGACTACCCTGTGCCACCAGGGTGATGGTATAAGTGGCATCAGAAGAAGCCGCTATACCAACGGTGTAAAGCCCGTCCAGAACACCGGCAGCAGTGATGCCAAGATTGTTGAGCTGCTTGGTATAAGCGCGATTCTGGCTAAAATAAGCCTCTTCGCGTTGCGAGACTTCAGCCAATAAGGCCTGAGCATTGCGCCGATAAGCTCTTGCCTGATAATTGGAATACATGGGTAGTGAGACAACCACCAGTATAGCGAGAATCGCCAAGACGGCCATGAGCTCAATCATGGTGAATCCGGACGTCATCGTTTTTGATTGCATCAAGCGCTCCCTTGTACTGGATGGGTCAATTCCATAACGCCATCTGACGCCATTTGCTGGTTTCCGGATTGGTGGTCAGAATTTTCTGCAAGGCGGTTTTGTACACCTCTTTTACCTGATCGTTGCTGTCAGCAAGCGCAACCATGTCATAGTCCTCACCATCCACGGTAATTTTAGTTGCAGCTAAAAAACTTGTCGTATCAAATTCAAAAATTCCGCCGGCAACGATCAAACCCTCAAAAGCGCCGCCTGCATACTTGATGTCGCCTCCGCTCCACAACAAGGCGGTATCCGGATTTGCGGCAGTGGCGCCTGCCTCTATGGCTTCAGCGGCAGCCTGCACGCCCTGTATAAGTTGTACCAGGGTATCGACGGCTGTCCCAGCGCCAGCTGCCGCGGTATTCAGGACGGCAATTGCCGCCTCATAAATTACCTCTTCCGGCGATCCTTCTCCAGACCCTTGAAACGCTTCTTTCACACCTTGAGCCAGCACCTCCGCCGGATTGGCAAATGTAATATCTCCGGAAGTGACGATGGCAATGTTCACAAGCGTATTGCCATCAGGGTTTTCTGGTCCCAGCGAACCTTCCACCCGCACATCCTGACCCGCGCCAGCCACGAGGATTTCTGTTTCGATCTGACCCCTGAGCAAAATATCAGTCACACCCGGCTGATTGCAATGCAACACATCACCATTACTGACATCGAGATAACCCGGTTCACCTTCCTGGGCGCCAGAGTCATAAAAACATATCTCGGGGGTACTCGAACCGCCATCGCCATCGTGATCTGCCAAGGGTATGGGCTTACTATTACCAGAGTCGATCAAGGATTGCGCAACCGAACTCATCCATCCGGGATCGTTGGGGATGAATTGTTCGGAAACATGGGAGCGGGTTATACCCTCACCATCGAGGGTCCAGTTCACCTCGCCATTGGCGCTGGCCTCACCCTCCTCACCATCTTTGCCAGAGAGAGAATCGAACGACGTATCTGGACTATCGCGCTCCAGATCATCATTGGTGAAAAGATCGCCCAGAATATGAATTTCACTGCCGCTTAAAGTTAGCTTACCATTGGAACGGGCGACACTTGCACTGCTGCTGCTCAATCCGGATACTTTCATACGCACCTCGGTGGCGGCAGCCCCGTTACTCAAACCATGGCTACCCTGCCCCACCAAAGTCAGGTAGGCATATCCGGAGGAGCCTTCCGAGCCATGAACCCAGCCGCGATAAGAACTGGCAGTGCCGATGGCGTCCTCCCCGTAATCCGTCCATCCAGAAGGAGTAAAATCATACGCTTGCAAGACAATATTATCCAAATCTGTCTTTACAGCATTGAATCTATCGAGCAAGCCTTTTTCCGCGCCAGCAAAACTCCATTCAGCCAGGCTCTGGTTGAGCGCAGCGCGTTCCTCAAGGGCGCTGGTGCCCATTTCCTGAAAAACAAACAGGCTCATCAGCAAAATCAGTACCATGCCGACGATCAGCACCGCACCGCGTTGTTTGCGATCACAGGGTAAAACAATTTCAGTTTCGTGCCTTTTCATCACTCTACCTCAAGCCGTGTTTTACGGAGCAGCATTACGTAAATAGGCAGTTTGCCATAAAACTCTTCTTAATCTCTGATCGATTTTCGGATTACCATCACAACCTGTAGTATTTGAGACCGAAGGCAGCAAATTCGCTTCACTGCTCACCAACTGCAGACACCAGCGCACAGCAATCGTATCGAGCGCATAACTTGCGCTATAATTGTTCACCGATCCGTCACCTCCCTCATCAATGCCATAAAGAAAGCGCATATTTTCCACCATGTCGGAGTCCAGACCGCTTTCACTTCCCAGGCCGATTAATGGCTGGTTATCAACTTGTTTAGTTGAACCCTCCAGTTCGCAGCTATAACCCAAATTGTTATTATTATAGCTGAAGGTGTGGATCGTCTTCACGCCTGTTAACTCGGCTCCAAAACAATCCATGTCGTTATCATTGACAAAAATCAGGGTATCACTATCCGAAGACGGAGCGACGACGCCTTGACGCAGACGCTGTGTCGTAAACTCCATCGACAAACGTCCATCCTCAAGCATGCGCGCGCTCGCCAGCGCCAGCCGGTTGGCCTGGCGCGCCGTCATATAAGCCTGAAGCAGGCCGATCGACAGGATCATCCCTATCAGCAGTGCGATCATCAATTCAATCAGGGTAAAACCATTTTGATGATGTGTAGATTTAATTGGGCGAAAATCATTGGTTTCTATCATGGTTCAACTCAAACTCGTCAGATCAACCCAGTGATAATGGCATTGAGCGCCGCTGCCGGGCCCACCGCTGCCAAGCGCGCCACTTCCGGTGCGCCCAAGAGCATTCCACAAAATAATGATGGTGTAATCATCAGCACCTACTGAAGGGATTGGAGACAAAATGGGGCATGGATCGGTACCATCCTTTTTGCCTTGAACCAGAAAAGCATTGAACCCGGGCAACAGGTTATTTCCCACCCCAACCCAGGTGAATAAGTCGAAATTCGCCATTTCAACAGAAGTGCAGGAAGTATTTTCACAATTTTGATTCGCAGGATTCGACAGATTTGCAATATAAATTGCCCGACCGGCATGATTGGCGCGCATACGCTCGGCAAGATCCGAAGCGAGCATCGTCGCGCTGGTGGTGTACTGGGCATTGAGCGTCGCACGCTGGGCATTGATCTGCAACATGCCGATACCCAGCGTGGCAATCACCAGAATAATGCCGGAAATGAGTACTTCCAGCAGCGTAAAACCTTGCTGGGCCGTCATGTGAGCTTGCATCCAGCGTTGATTCATGGCACCTCGCAATCGCTTTGAGGTTGACCGTCAGGTAATGTGACGCGCACGCGCCCTGTCATCGCCATAATTAAAGCGCGCGTACAACCACGTCCGTCGGTGATGGTCAGCGTCCCCAAACCAAGACCGCCACCCCCCGGCGTGCGGATCATGCCATTGGGCAGATATTCGATTCCTTGATTCAGTGAACCCTGTTGAGCTATGGTTAAACCACCAGAAAGGGGATCATGCCTTTGAAAGATTTTGCCACTGCTGTCCGATTCAAACACAATCCAGCCGTCATTCCAGTCACCCGACCCGGTAATACAGGTAGTACCCGCAGATGTTGCCAGATCTGGACAAACCAGAACCGTTTGATTGCCAAGGCGAATGGCTTCGCTGCGGGCATAGGCAAAGGTTGCAACGAGCTCATTGGCGCTGGTACGCAATTTGCCATTGAGATAGGTGGAGCGCATGGCAGGCACCGTCAAACTTGACAAAAGCGCCAAGACAAGGACAACCAGTATCAGCTCGATAAGCGTGAATCCGCTATTGACTTTCATGGAAGTGCATTTCCATGTGAATGTTGACTTGATTGGAAGATTAATACAATCTTCCTGCTTTTACAAGCTGTTTATAATGACAGTGTACCACAGACTCGTAACGCCTTTCAGCGCCAATCCCATGCGGGATTCCGTCACTGTTCTTTGCTCCATAGCGCAATCGAAGCGCAAAGCCGGTTCATGAGAAAGAACTTCAAGAAAGAACTTCAAGCGTATATACGCTGGATGTTATCAAGCACAAAGCTTCACATAAGGATCGGCATGGAAAATCCGGACATTCATCAATCGAGTGAAACCGGATCCACATCAATACTCCAGCGCAGATCGGCGCCTGATTTGATCGAGACCAAAACAGAGGTCAAATAAAAAAGAAAATGCTGCAGCTTTTCACGCTTGGCGGCCTGACACAACAATTGGGCCCGATAGCGGCCGGCCTTTCGTTCCATAGGAGAAACGACCGGGCCCCACAGGTCCACCTGATGTTCAGAAGCCGTCTTTAACGTCTGTTCGTAAACCTGGCGCAGAAAATCCATCGCCTTTGGCTGTTGCAGACTGTTGCACCGCAGCATGGCCAGATAAGTGTAAGGTGGTAGTTGGGCTACTCGTCTCTGTTCGAGTTCATCCCCCGCCCATGCCGAATAACCATCCTTGAGCAAACGGGTGAAAAATTCATGCTCCGGATAGTGGGTTTGCAGATAAACCTCGCCCGGAAGCTGCCCACGACCCGCGCGGCCTGAAACCTGAATCAGCAATTGGGCCAGATTTTCCCGCGCGGTGAAATCCGGGCTGAACAGGCGTTGATCCGCGTCCACCACCGCCACCAAATTAACATGAGGGAAATCATGCCCCTTGGCGATCATCTGGGTGCCGACCAGAATCTGCCGCCCTGGCGCCCTGATTTCGGCAAGCAGCGCTTCTAAATGGCTTGCGCGATTCTGAAATTTGTCCCTGTCAAAGCGGATGACAGACACTTCAGGGTACAGATGATGAAGAGATTCCTCGATACGCTGGGTTCCATGCCCGAGCTGACTCAAGGGCTGATGAAGACATTGCGGACATCGCTGCAGAAGCGGCTGCTGATAAGCGCAGTGATGACACAAAAGTTGGCTTTGACCCTGCCCTGAACCTTTATGCACCACCATCGGCGCATCACAGTGCCGACATTGCGCCAGCCATGAACATTTGGGACATCGCAAAAGCGGCGCCACGCCCCGCTGGTTGACAAACAGCATGGCTTTGGCGTTTTTTCCCAGGCAATGATCGATACGCTCCAGCAGCGAAGTTGAAAAACACGCTTGAATCCGTTCCCGACGCTGATCTATCAAATGGATCGATGGCAGGCGCGCATTGCCCGCCCGGTGTTTCAGCATCAGGTGCCGGTAACGCTGAGTTCGGGCATTGAAAAGTGTAATCAACGACGGCGTTGCCGACCCAAGAATAATCGGAATATTCAGTTGACGCGCCCGCCAGATAGCGACATCACGTGCGTGGTAGCGCAGACCGTCATCCTGCTTGTAGGAACTGTCGTGTTCCTCGTCAATCACCAGCATGCCGGGTCGATGGAGCGGCAAAAAGATAGCCGAACGGGTTCCGATCAGTATATTTCCTTCACCGGCGCGGCAGCGGCGCCATTGCCTGACCCGCTGCGCGGGCGTAAGACCCGAATGGTAGGTCACGGGTTCGATACCGAACCGCGCTCTAAACCATGTTTCCATTTGTGGAATCAGAGCGATTTCAGGAACCAACACCAGAATCTGCCGATTGTGGCGTATCATCTCATGCGCCATACGCAGATAGATTTCCGTTTTTCCGCTCCCGGTCACGCCCTCAAGCAGAAAGACCCCAAAAGAATCCCCATATGACTGAATCTGCGTTACGGCTGATTGCTGCTCGTCAGAAAGCACAGGCCCGCCGGCAGGGTCTTCCCGGCTTTGGCCCTCGGCTTCAAATGCTGCCACCCAGCCTTTTTTATCCAGCAGACGGACGAGACGCCGGGCATCCTTATGCGCTGCATTCAGTGTTTCTATAGGTGTCGGATTCTGATCGCAACGCGCCAGTATTTCCAGTATTTGGCATTGCGCCGGCGCTGCTTTTAATTCCCCTTCCAGCAGAGCTGCTCTGCCCTCAGGCGTAATTGTCCAGTATTGCGCGGTTAAAACTGTTTTCCTGGATGCAGCATGCCATAGCCCAGGCAGCATGCTAAAACAAGTATCTCCGACCGGGTGATGGTAATACCGGCTCATCCACTCCGCAAGCGCAAGCTGTTTGGCGGAAAGTACCGGCTCGAAATCAAGAATACGATCAATGCGGCGCAAACGTTTCCCCGGAAGCGTCGCCGGTTGCGCCGGCCCCATCACGATACCCTTGCGTTTACCCGCCCCGAAAGGTACTTCAACACCCATTCCCTCTGTTATCGACTGCAATTCGACCGATTGCGGAGGCAAATACTCAAAGGTGGAATACAAGGGGCACGCCACTGCCACAGGCACAACCCACACCGGGGAATGATGCTCTCTCATGCCGAGCGTATGAGTTCAGAGGCGGGATAGCGCCGGGGCAACAAAGGCATGGATCCACCATTCATGGTTCGGGCGTGATTCAGCCTGAAATTTCAATCATTCGGTAAACCCATCACTTATTCCTCAACGAATCAAACGCTTTCTCTTCAGCAGCCAGTCCGTTCGCCCCGTCTTGCTGCTTGAATTGCATTGCACCAATCCACCACAGACTGTTGCATCCGCTTAAAAACAAGACGGTATTCGACAGGCCCTAAAATCCGGCAATCCTCAATCCGCGCGATTCAACTGCATTCTCGATCGAAATTCGAGCTCGGATGAAACCCGAGCCACCGAGAAAGTGGCTCAAACAACCCGCGAGGGTTGACTCCTGGATATGGTATGCTCGAACTCACCGATGATTTCCGCACGCTCGATCACATGAGCCATGGCCTTTTGCGGATGAATATCTATATCTTCGCCACCAGGCGGGACATAATGTTCCAGATATACCCTCAACGTTGCCCCTTGAGTTCCCGTTCCGGAAAGCCTGTACACAATGCGTGCGTCATCCTTGAAGATTATCTGAACACCTTGCGCACTGCTGACAGAACCGTCCACTGGATCATGATAACGGAACTCATTAGCAAATACGATTTCTTCACCCCCAACCGAACGTCCAGGCAACCTGGGGAGCATATCCGCCAATTGCGCCATAAATTCTCCGGCTCGCGCCTGATCAATCCCTTCATAATCCAGACGGGAATAATAATGCCGTCCAAATTTATCCCAATGCTCACGCACGATATCCGGAAGGCTCTTGTTCACCCGCGCCAGAATGTTGAGCCAGCACAATACCGCCCATAAACCGTCTTTTTCGCGAATATGATCCGATCCGGTTCCAAAGCTTTCTTCACCACATAAACGAATCCGGCCATCATCAAGCAGATTGCAAAAGAATTTCCATCCGGTCGGCGTTTCATAATGGGGAAGACCTAGCGACTGGGCAACGCGATCGACAGCCCGACTGGTGGGCATGGATCTGGCAACCCCTTTCAAACCGTCACTAAAGGCTGGAATAAGATGCGCATGAGCCGCAATAATAGCAAGGCTGTCTCCGGGAGAAACCATCATGCCGGGCCCGACGATCATATTGCGATCCCCATCCCCGTCGGACGCAGCGCCGAAAGACGGCGGGCGGGGCGACCAGAATTTTTGCGCCAGCCATTTAGCCTCATCAAGCCCGGGATCGGGATGCCCACCACCAAAATCAGGCAGCATCTGGCCTCGAATCACACTGCCTTCAGGTGCGCCGAGTTGTTGTTCCAGAATCTGAATGGCATAAGGTCCTGTCACGCCATGCATGGCATCAAAACAGAGACTGAATCCTGGTCGACCGATCAGTTCCCGGATCGCTTCAAAGTCAAACTGGCTACGCATCAATTCTGCGTATTCCTCCACCGGATCGATGACCTCTATTTCAGTATCACGGATTTTATAGGTGCATGGTTTGGCGTAATCAAGCTTTTCGATAGGATAGATATGATAATATTGAATCGCTTTGCTGTAATCGTAAACTTGTTCCGTCACGCTTTCAGGTGCCGGCGCTCCTCCTGCAAGATTGAACTTGATGCCAAAATCCCCGTTGGGACCGCCAGGATTATGACTCGCGGTAAGAATCATTGCGAGTCGGGCGTTGCGCTTGCGAACCAGATAGGATGCCGCAGGCGTACTCAAAACACCCTGAGCGCCGAGAATGATTTTCCTGACGCCATGCGCCACGGCAATACCGACAATGATGTGGATCACCTGATCGCTGTAATAACGACCATCGCCGCCGAGGATGAGGTCATGACCCTGAACACTATAGCGGGAATCCTGGTGAAGAACATCGAAAATGGACTGGACAAAATTGGCCGCGTAATGGGGTCTGGCGAAAGTGATCACCGTTTTTCGCAATCCGGAGGTTCCCGGCTTCTGATCAGCAAAAGATTGCGTGCGGATGGTCTGGATCTTATCAGTGGGCATCAAATATGCTTCCCTTGTTATATGATGGCATTTGTAATTCACTATAAATATTATGAATTATGATGAAAGATATTCATAACTGTACCAGGATGCTCAAGGAACCTGGTTATCTATGTAATTTGATGGGTTTGTACGAAAGCAATTATGCACGCCTGCATCAATTATTGCCGAATGGTATCAAGGCCGCTGCCAATGCGCAATGGATTTTAAAAAGCCCCCGCCATCTCGATCTTTCCTTAAGGGTAGAAAGAGTCAGCCGCTGCGTTCTTTCTCTGGAAATGAACTACATTTTTTACCGTCCAGACGATGATTGTTATCTTGCACCGCGCCTTGAAATCAGGGTTTACAATGATGCGCGGCTCGCTGAGGCCGTAAACTGTCACAAATACAGGGATTCCCCACCGAAATCTTCGCTGTACAATCTGCCATCCATGCTGGCTTACCGCTGGCGCATCAATGTTCTGCTTAATAAATGGCTGGATCAAGCCCTGCAACAACATTACCGCAGCGAACACCAGAAGCCATGACAAGCGATACCGGAACCGGGATAAGGTCTGGCGATCTGGGAAAAGCCCTGCGTGATCTGAGCGCAGGCATCAACCAGGCATGCGATGCCATCGCACAGGATGGACAACAGGGAATTCCTGTCTACATGGTTGACCGGAAGCTGGATGAATCTTCTCATTTCGCTGCCCTGGCCCTTCGCGATATCGATCACATAGGTGACCAAGACGGGCGAACCAGCCAGAGTCACCCCGGATTGGTCGGCGCTTGCGAGGAAACTCTACAATGGATTGCGCAAATCAATTTCCATAAACGCCACGCACGCTCGGTTTATCAATCTTTACGCGCCCAGCTTTCGCAACAGTATCGCCCCCCACGCCTCGAATCGGAGCTGCGCTTGCGCCTGACCCATCTGGGCTATCCCCGGCTCAACCTCAAAAAACTGGAGCGCGAAACCAGAATTCTACCGGCAATTCCTGATCATGTGGGATGGTTCTGGGCGCATACCGCAAAAACAAAACGTTTAAACCAAAGCCAGGCGGAACAGCTTTTGCGAAAATATGGCGATGATTTCGCGATCACCCAACAACTGGAATGGTTGCACAGCCTCCCGGACGGCGAGATGCTCGCCCAAGTACGCCCGCCCGCATGGCATCTGCGCGCCAACATCAGTTTCCGTCGGGAACCTGAAAACCAGCGCTACCAGCTTCCTGCCTGCCTGCCGTTTTTCTTTCCTGCTAACCCCGGCTCACGGCTTCCCGCCATCAGCCTGACCACAGCACACCCCCCCACAGATACCGTTCGACCACCTCGGGGAGGAAGAAAACTGCAGGAACAACCATTTTTGCCAGCGATTCATGCGCATCGCTATCTAAGGAACCTCTGAACAAGTCTGGGCGAAGGTGGTTGTGATTCATTATATTCAGATTCGAGACGACGATCGCGCGACATAGCAGGGCTATTGCGAAGATTGTCAACAATGAAGCTGGGCATAATGGACGCAAGAACCGGGTTCATGACTTAATCAGAGGTTCCGGGAACCTCTGATCAAGTCTGGCACAGGATAGGATCACAAACCAGTAACAATCAATTTCAGGGCTTGAGACTAATGCTGAATTTGCT
>Ga0209633_10000918_pt1 | contig 32254 bp, 23 predicted proteins | sample Cruoilmetagenom1_FD_187290 | JGI IMG/M metagenome (GOLD analysis project Ga0209633, IMG submission 187290) | Oil polluted marine microbial communities from Coal Oil Point, Santa Barbara, California, USA - Sample 1 (SPAdes) (version 2) | ecosystem: Environmental > Aquatic > Marine > Oil seeps ... | reverse complement strand
GTCCGACTGTGCAGGCTGCTGGCGGGTTACCATTTCCATGCCGGACTTTATACAGCATTTTTTCTCCGGTGTCCCGTACTTTTTTCGGTTCGCTGGCTTTGATGGAATGGGTTCGTCGAATATTTACGTTTTTGGGATTCTAAGGCCTTGGCTGTTTTCCCATTTCTGTAATCGTGCACGCATTTTGTTTTCCTGAAAAAGAAAGGCGGACAGCCTCCTAGTATATCCGTATCGTCGGATGGTCTGAGATGCGTTGCGTGCCGCAACCAGAATGCTGAAACGCTTACCGCCTTGGTCCTTGCAACGGGCTTCCTCCTGTACTAGCCGTTTCCGATCCCTTAAAATCAACGTATACATCCCGCTGGGTAGCGGTCCAACATAACTCAAAAAGGCGCATACACATATGACCAACCGACACATTGACCCGTCTGGTGGTGGGGGCAGAATCACCGTTCGCAACGGCAAACTCGAGGTACCCGACAATCCCATCATTCCTTTCATCGAAGGCGATGGCACCGGACCGGATATCTGGCGCGCCACATCTCGCGTGCTCGATGCGGCGGTGGAGAGAGCCTATCGAGGAGACTGCCGGATTCATTGGATGGAGGTCTATGCGGGGGGGAAAGCCAATCAGTTGTTCGATACCTGGCTGCCCGACGAAACTGTCGAGATGTGCCGGGAATACCTGGTGTCGATCAAAGGCCCTTTGACAACGCCGATCGGCGGCGGCATCCGCTCGCTCAACGTGGCGCTGCGGCAGCTGCTGGACCTCTATGTCTGCCTGCGTCCGGTACGCTGGTATCGAGGGGTTCCATCGCCGGTGCGAAATCCTCAAAACGTCGATATGGTGATTTTCAGGGAAAACACCGAAGACATCTATGCAGGCATCGAATTCGAAGCGGGGTCCGAGGAAAACGAAAAATTCCTCACCTTGTTGAAAGAGTCATTTCCCGATCACTACAGCAAAATTCGCTTTCCAAAATCCTCCGGCGTCGGCATCAAACCGGTTTCGCGGGAAGGAACTGAGCGACTCGTTCGAGCGGCGATCGAGTATGCCGTTGCCAACCAGCGCAAAAGCGTCACCCTGGTTCACAAGGGCAATATCATGAAATTTACCGAGGGCGCTTTTCGCAACTGGGGATATGCTCTGGCGGAACGGGAGTTTTCCGGGCAGACCTATACCTGGGATCAATGGGAAAGAACGCGGGCCGATCGAGGTCAGGCAGCGGCCGACGAGGAACAGAAAAGGGCGATGGAGAGCGGCAAAATTCTGATCAAGGATGCGATTGCCGATATTACGCTGCAGCAGGTCCTGACCCGGCCGACCGAATTCGATGTGATCGCCACCTTGAATCTGAACGGGGACTATCTCTCCGATGCACTCGCCGCGCAGGTCGGCGGCATCGGTATCGCCCCGGGCGGCAACATCAACTACATCACCGGCACCGCCGTGTTCGAAGCGACCCATGGAACAGCGCCCAAGTACGCCGATCTCGACAAGGTCAATCCGGGCTCGCTAATTCTCTCCGGCGAAATGATGCTGCGTTATATGGGATGGACCGAAGCTGCGGACCGTATCGTTTCCGCGATGAACGCCGTGATCGGCCAGAAAACGGTTACCTATGATTTTGCCCGGCTGATGGACAATGCAACAGAGGTCAAATGCAGTGAATTCGCCGATGCTTTGATTGGAAAGCTTTGAGGAATCAACACCATTCCTTTCACCTTCCAGAATGGCAGAGATGAGGCTTTGGCATGTGTTCTTGGGGTATGAGATGATGGCTGACTGTGTCATCGGCCCTTAATCGGCTGGAGAAAACAATGTCGAGAGAAGCACAAATCAGGCAGCTGGAGAAGGCGTGGAGAGAGGATCCGCGATGGCGCACCGTCAGGCGCGATTACCGCGCCGAAGATGTCGTTCGCCTGCGAGGCTCGATTCAGGAGGAGTACACGCTTGCGCGCCGGGGGGCGGAAAAACTCTGGCGGCTGATGAACGAAGACGATTACGTCGGTTGCCTGGGTGCGGTGACCGCAGGTCAGGCGCTGCAGCAGGTGAAGGCCGGCATCAAAGCCGTCTATCTTTCCGGTTGGCAGGCGGCTGCCGACGGCAACACATCGGAGACGATGTACCCGGATCAGTCGCTGTACGCGGCCAACTCCATGCCGGCGATGATCCGGCGCATCAACAACGCCTTTCGCCGCGCCGACGAGATTCAATGGGCCAAGGGCAGCGACGCGATCGATTATTTCGTGCCGATCATCGCCGATGCCGAAGCCGGTTTCGGCGGTGTGCTGAATGCCTTCGAGCTGATGAAGGCGATGATCGAGGCGGGCGTTGCCGCGGTCCATTTCGAGGATCAGCTGGCATCCGTCAAGAAATGCGGGCATCTGGGCGGCAAAGTGCTGGTTCCGACCCGGGAGGCTGTCCACAAGCTGACGGCCGCACGCTTCGCCGCCGATACCATGGGTGTGCCGACCATCCTGCTGGCTCGAACCGACGCCTGCGGAGCCGCTCTGCTGACCTCCGACATCGATGAAAACGACCGGCCGTTCGTCACCGGCGAGCGCACGGCCGAAGGCTTTTATGTGACTATACCCGGCATCGACCAGGCCATCGCGCGCGGTCTCGCCTACGCGCTGTATGCCGACCTGGTGTGGTGTGAGACCGCGCTCCCGGATCTGGATAAAGCCAGGCAGTTCGCCGAGGCGATTCGCAGGGAGTATCCGGAACAGCTTCTGGCATACAACTGCTCCCCCTCCTTCCATTGGAAGAGGCATCTGGATGATGCGACGATCGCCAAATTCCAGAGGGAACTGGGTGCCATGGGGTACAAGTACCAATTCATCACGCTCGCCGGCATCCACGACATGTGGTACAACATGTTCGAGCTGACCGACGACTATCTCCACCGCGGTATGACCGCCTATATCGAACGCATTCAGGAGCCGGAATTCGCCGCAGCCGACCGTGGCTACACCTTCGTCGATCACCAGCAGGAGGTGGGTACGGGCTACTTCGACGATGTCGCCAACATCATTCAGGGCGACCTTTCATCGGTAACGGTGCCCACTGGTTCGACCGGGCAGGCCGAGTAGGATGCGCATTGCGTAACTTTGTCCCGGTCGACATCAATCACGTAGCAAGTTCTTATGACGGTAACGCAGGACCCCAAAAGCTTGAAGAAAACCCCACTCGATGCCCTGCACAGAGAGCTCGGCGCGAAGATGGTGCCGTTCGCAGGCTACGAAATGCCGCTTCATTATCCGCGGGGCATCATTCACGAACATACTCACACCCGAAGCGCCGCTGCCCTGTTCGATATTTCGCACATGGGCCAGATCCGGATTGTCGGCGAAGCGGCCGCCGAACTTCAGATCCTGGTGCCGAGCTCGTTGACCGATCTCCCGGTTCACCGCCAGCGCTATACGGTGTTCACTCGACCCAACGGCGGGATCCTCGATGATCTGATGATCACCAATGGCGGCGACCATCTGTTTCTCGTGGTCAATGCCGCCCGCAAAGAAGACGATCCGGCGCATCTACGCACGCACCTGACTGACCGGTGCCGAATCACCGAGCTGTCCGAACAGGCGTTGCTGGCTCTGCAGGGGCCAAAGGCCGTGAGTGTCATGGCGCGTTTGGCTCCTGGCACCGAGACCATGCCTTTCCTGTCGGCCCGGGTGGTCGAAATCGATGCGATCGAATGCTTCGTGACCCGCAGCGGCTATACCGGCGAAGACGGCTACGAGTTGTCGATGCCGACACGGCAGGCCGACCGGCTGGCGCGGCTGTTGCTGTCGCAGCCGGGAGTCGAGGCTGCCGGGCTCGGTGCCCGTAATTCGCTTCGTCTCGAGGCCGGGCTCTGTCTGTACGGGCATGACATCGATGAAACGATCACACCGGTGGAGGCCGGATTGGGTTGGGTCGTGGCTCAGGTCTATCGAAACGGCGTGCAGCCGGCAGGATTTCCCGGTGCGGAGATCATTCTCGAGCAGCTCCGCAGCGGACCTGTTCGACGGCGGGTCGGTCTGAAGCCGGAAGGCCGCGCTCCGGTTCGGGGGGGCGCGACGTTGTTGAACCGGCAGGACGAGGTCATCGGCAGGGTCACCAGCGGCGGCTTCGGTCCGACCGTCAATGCGCCGATCGCAATGGGCTATGTCGATGCCGAATACGCCGGGGCCGGGACCGGGCTGATCACTCAGTTGCGCGGCCGGGCCTATCCGGTTCGCGTGGCCTCGCTGCCGTTTGTCGAACATCGTTATTTCAGAGGTGAGTCGGGATAACTACCATGGCCGCACCACGTCAGACCCTCGATCAATTGGAAATGCCCGGTGATTTCATCAGGCGTCATATCGGACCGGACCGAACCCAGATCCAGACGATGCTCGAGACGCTGGGGCTCAAATCGCTGGAAGAGATCGTTTCCGCTGCGGTCCCGGACGACATCGTCTCGGACACGCCGCTTTCGCTGGAGGAGAATCTCAGCGAACGCGCCGTCATCAGCTACATGCGTAAAATGCGCAGCCGCAACCGGGTGCTGGTGTCGATGATCGGCATGGGCTATTACGGCACCATCATGCCGGCGGCGATCAAACGCAACGTTATGGAAAATCCCGGCTGGTATACGGCCTATACGCCTTATCAGTCAGAGGTCAGCCAGGGGCGGCTGGAAGCGCTGCTGAATTTTCAACAGATGATCGTGGATTTGACCGGCATGGAGCTGGCGAACGCTTCATTGCTCGATGAAGCCACCGCCGCAGCCGAAGCGATGGCCATGTCGAAGCGACTGGTGAAAAAATCGACCCATCGCTTTTTTGTCGATTGCGACTGCCATCCGCAAACCCTTGCGGTGCTGGAAACGCGGGCGCACGGGCTGGGGTTTGAAATCATCACCGGCGACCCGGCGACCGAAATGGAGCCGTTGGATCTCTTCGGCGCACTGGTTCAATATCCCGGTTCGAGTGGCGAAGTCCGTGACTGGAGCGCTGTGGCGGAACAGCTGCATGCGCAATCGGCGCTGCTCACCGTGGCCGCCGACCCGCTTGCGCTCGTTTTGTTGAAGCCTCCGGGTGAAATGGGGGCGGACATCGTCATCGGCAGTGCCCAGCGGTTCGGTGTGCCGATGGGCTACGGCGGTCCGCACGCCGCCTTTTTTGCGACACGGAACGACTACAAGCGCAGCATGCCCGGGCGCATCATTGGTGTTTCGCGCGATCACCTGGGCCAACCCGCTCTGCGCATGGCGCTGCAGACCCGCGAGCAGCACATTCGCCGGGAAAAGGCGACCAGCAACATCTGCACCTCGCAGGTGCTGCTGGCGATCATTTCCGGGTTTTACGCCATCTATCATGGACCGGAGGGGTTGCGGCTGATCGCCGGCCGCGTCCACCGACTGGCCGGGATCCTGGCCGAAGGCTTAAAGCGTCTGGGTCACAATGTCGTGACCGAAGCCTTTTTCGACACCATCACCATCTCGGTCCCGGGACGCGCCCGCCGCATCGCCGCGCATGCCCGTGAATCCGGCATCAATCTGCGCATATTCGACGGCGATTATTTAGGGGTCGCTTTCGATGAAACCATTACCCGCCTCGATGTCCGAGCACTGTGGCGGGCGTTCTCGACCAACTTCGGCGAGCCGCTGGATCTGAATGCGCTGGATCAAACCGTCGGCGAGAGCGTTCCGGAATCGCTGCTGCGCAGCGATCGAATTCTGAGCCATCCGGTGTTTCATCGCTACCACTGCGAAACCGAAATAATGCGCTACATGCGCGGCCTTGCCCGCAAGGATATCGCCCTCGACCGATCGATGATCCCGTTGGGCTCATGCACCATGAAGCTCAACGCAGCGACCGAGCTGCAGGCGCTCTCCTACCGGGAGTTCAACGCCATGCACCCGTTCGTTCCTCTGGATCAGGCGCAAGGTTACCAGCAGCTGTTTTACGAACTGGAAAACATGCTCTGCGATCTGACCGGGTTCGATGCATTTTCGCTGCAGCCCAATGCCGGCTCCCAGGGCGAGTACGCCGGTCTGATGGTGATCCGCAAATACCACGAGCAGCGCGGTGAGGGGCAGCGCGACATCTGTCTGATTCCGGCTTCCGCTCACGGCACCAACCCGGCAAGCGCCGCACTGGCGGGCCTTCGAGTCATCGTGGTGGCCTGCGACGATAACGGCAATGTCAGCGTCGACGATCTCGAATCGAAGGCCGGCGAGCATGCCGACCGTCTGGCGGCCCTGATGATCACCTATCCCTCCACCCACGGTGTGTTCGAGGAGGCGATCATCAGGATCTGCGGGATCGTTCATCGATGCGGCGGACAGGTCTATCTGGACGGCGCCAATTTCAATGCGCTGGTGGGTCTGTGTCGGCCCGGCCATATCGGTGCCGACGTGGCCCACATCAATCTGCATAAAACCTTCGCCATTCCTCACGGCGGGGGCGGGCCCGGCGTGGGGCCGATCGGCGTCAAGTCGCACCTGGCACCCTACCTGCCTGATCATCCGGTCGTTCAAGGCGTCAATCCGGCCGCCGGCGAGGCCGGGACGATCGGCACCGTAGCCGCCGCCCCCTGGGGTTCGGCCAGCATTCTGACCATATCCTGGGCCTATATCGCGATGATGCGCAATACCGGTTTGAAGCGGGCGACGCTGGTGGCGATTTTGAACGCCAATTACATCGCCCAGCGCCTGGCGCCGCATTATCCGATACTGTACACCGGGAAGAATGGCATGGTCGCCCACGAATGCATCATCGACCTTCGCCCCATCAAGGCCGCGTGCGGCATCACCGTCGACGACGTGGCCAAGCGGCTGATCGACTACGGGTTTCATGCACCGACTGTCTCTTTTCCCGTGCACGACACCTTGATGATCGAGCCCACCGAGAGCGAAAACAAGCGCGAAATCGACCGGTTTTGTGCAGCGATGATCGGCATCCGGCGGGAAATTGCTGCTGTCGAACGCGGGGAGGCCGATCCTCGAAACAACCTCCTGCGCAATGCACCGCACACCCATTCTCTGCTGATCCGCGACCGCTGGGATTTTCCTTATTCAAAAAAGCAGGCGTTTTTTCCGCTCGCCGAATCGCACTTCGATAAATATTGGCCGCCGGTGGCGCGAATCGACAATGTTTTCGGCGACCGTCAACTGAACTGTACGTGCCCGCTTCTGTCTGATACGGTGTAATGGATATTGGCGGCTCGAATCCTGCGTGCGCCTTCGCGGTATTATTTCCATGGTGCCCCCGTGGTTTTGATGGTAATATTTCACAAACCGAGCCGACAGGTTGGCTTTTTTGGCGTGAAAACAAAGGCGACAAGACTCCTGCTCGGAATCAGGTGCTGACGACGGCCCGGGAGCATCGGGGGAGTCTAGGAGGCTGTCCGAGAATAGAATGACCTACTGCGGCCAATCAGCCTCGCCCTCGCTATGATCTCTATTCTTGGACAGCCTCCTAGGCCGAATTGGCTCTCGTCCGGCGTTCAACAACGGTTGATTCAAAATAACAATACCAAATCTCAACGTTTCACCTGAAAAGCACGGATCATGAAACAACTTCGCTGGCTGGTCATTCTTTTGGTGCTCTGTTTGACGGTGTTGATGAACATCGAGCGGCTCGATTTTGGTGGAACCGACCTCATCAACCTGAGTACTTTCGTCTATGCGCTGGGGAGCGGGGGAATTGTGGCGGTACTGGTTCTGCAGCCCCGCCTGCAGTGGCCGCCCTATATCCTGGCGGCGATAATGGTGCTAGTCTATTGTATTTTGAAGCTGTTTGTTTTCAATGACCATCCTATCCTGGGCGGCATTGCCACCTATGTCACCGTAACGGAGGTTACGCTTCTCACGGTCGTCGTCATGCTCGGGGCCAGATTATCCAATGTCCTGAGTGATTTTGAATCCGTCGTTCATCAATTGATTTTCCCGGAGATCGGGTCGCGTGTGACAAAGCTCGACGAAGCAACGGAACGCATCACATTGGAGCTGAACAAAAGTCGGCGGCACAACCGTCCGCTCGGCATCATCGTAGTGAAACCGAGCGTCGAATCGATTCAGGATTGGTTCAATCATCTTGTCAACGAAGTCAAGCTGGCATTGACAACCCGCTATCTTCTCAACCTTCTTGCAACAAAGATGGTGGCGATTACCCGTCGATCCGACTTTCTCATCGAGGATACGGCCCGCCGCCGTTTCATCATTGTGTGTCCTGAAACGGACGCGAAGGAGTTGCCGGAGTTGCGTGAGCGGATCAAGGCGATCAATGATGCCAAGCTGGCTGGAGTAAACATTGAGTGTGGCATCGCCTCGTTTCCGGACGGCGCTCTCACATTCGAAGAGTTGCTGAAAGAAGCCGAACGACAGTCGGAAAACAGTCAGAATACGACCGATGTCTCTGAATTTGAAGCAGAAATAAAGGTACCCCATGATCACCAGAGATCAACAACCAGGAAAAAACGATCCAGTGAATTCGGATAAGGATTCGGCATTTGATCATCGGCTTCGATGGCTGGAGTCGTTGCGACCGGAACGACGAATATTGCGGCGAACAGCATACATGCGCACCAAGCGGGGGCTGGATCTTCTGATCGTGACGTTGATCTCTCCGCTGTGGGCGCCGGTGCTCGCTCTGTGCGCGCTGCTGATAAAACTGGAATCTCCTTTTGACCCGGTCTTTTTTCTTCAACAAAGAACCGGCAAGGGCGGCCGTCGGTTTTCGATGTACAAGTTTCGGACAATGGTGGTCAATGCCGATGAGCTGAAAGAGCAGCTTCAGCATTTGAACGAACTGCAATACCCGGACTTCAAGATTTCCAACGATCCTCGGATTACCCGCGTCGGATGGTTTTTGCGCAAGACCAGCCTGGATGAACTGCCACAGCTCATCAACGTCATTCGTGGTGACATGAGCCTCGTGGGACCGCGGCCGACTTCGTTTTCTTCCGACACGTATCAACTGTGGCAGACCGAACGGCTCGATGTTACCCCCGGCATCACCGGCTTATGGCAGATCGTCGGCCGTGGTTCGACAGAATTCGACGTCCGCCTGCGCCTCGATATCGCCTATATCGAACACAGCTGTTTGTGGTTGGACCTGCAGATTCTGTTTCGAACATTCTCCTGCGTATTGCGGCAGAATGGTACGCTTTAGCGGGACAACCGCTTGTCTGGCGGCCTGCTCTTTGCCATGTTGAAACCGGGAGCGAGCACCGCCATCGCAGCCGTCGTTTTGCGTGAGCAATGCCTTCGTGCGGCTTCCCACCCGGAGGGATGTAGATACGGGTTGGGAACGTGCATGAATTAAGTTCGACAAGTTCCTGCCGTCCGATTGGTGCGCCGTGCGCACCATGTCGGACGCTACAATAACGATTGACATATCATCCTGCCTGACTTATTTCGTACAAAGTCCTTAGGCAATCGACATGCGAAAGATTCGAATTATGCATCTGCGGGCAATCTCCCGCACCGGCTGGGGCGGGCCTGATTCCGGAATGCTCAACGGCGGCGTGCACCTGGATCGTGACCGTTTCGAATATACCGTGATTTACATGAAGCGCCCGGATGACGATACCGAAGAATTCCGTGAGCGCTACCGCAATGTCTCGGTCGATTACGTGGAATTCGAAGGGAAAGGGATTTTCGATTTTGGCCAATTCAACACGATGCTGCGCTATTTAAGAGAAGAGCGCCCGGATATCATTCACTGCCATGAAGAACGAAGCGATCTGTATGGGCTTCTGCTTAAAATGAGAATCCCCGGGACCAAGGTGATCAATTCGATTCATGGCGATTGGTTGATTACCTCGCCGCGGCGCTGGCTGTTCACTCGGATCCATTGCTGGTTGGTCAAGTGGCTTGATATGAGAATCGCTGTATCGGAGCAAGTCGTGGAATATGCCGATCGGCGAGGCGTGCAGACAAACCGGATCGTAGAGAACGGCATCGACATCGATGCGTGGTCGCCGGAAACGACGCAAAAACAGGATCTTCGGCTGAAAAAACCGGAATCACGCAAGTGGGTGGGGTTTGTCGGTCGCATCTCTCTCGAAAAAGGCACGGTGGAATTTGTCCGGATGGCCGAGCGGATTGCCGCTGACACCGACGAGATCGATTTTGTCGTCGCAGGTCGGAGCGAGGGCTCGAACCATATGCTCGAGCTTGTCGCCGAACTCGGCTTGGAAAGCCGATTCCGCTTTCTCGGGGAACTCAATCCGCAGCAGCTGCGTACGTTCTACGGCTTGCTCGATGTTCTGGTCTCCCCGTCGCTGTCGGAAGGGCTTCCGAACAACCTGTTGGAAGCGTCCGCCATGGCCGTCCCGATCGTTGCTACGCGCATCGGCAGCGTGCCTGACCTGATCAGGCACGGATACAACGGTTTACTGGTCGACGTCGGCGATATCGAAAACCTGGTGGAGCAGACGCTCAAGTTTATCAACGAACCCGTCCTCGCCCGCCGGTTCGGGACGCATGCCAGGGATGAGGTGGCAAGCCGTTTTTCAGTGACCTCCCATGTACAAAAAATGGGACGGCTGTACTGCGATCTGGTCGAACAACCGGCGCAGCACGGTTGACCGCGCCGGCGCTGTATCGACTCCTGTCGTGATGACAGCCGCATAGCCTCCTTCCAGTGATGCAAGCTCAAGAACCCGATTTGACACGAATCATCGTCCGTTACGCAACCAGCCGCGGGTATCAGCGTGTGTTGGGTTTCGTTCTGGCTTTCCTCAGACCGAAACTGCTCGGCCCTGACGATTTTGGGCTCTGGACACTGTTGCGCCTGGCCCCCACGTACACGAACTTCGCGCATTTAGGGACCCGCGACGCATTGCGCTATCTGACTCCCTATCACAAGGGCCGGAACGAACAGCAGCGCGTCGAGGCGATGGAGCAGACGGTTTTCACCTTCTCGTTTGTCACCAATCTGGTGATAGCGGTTGGTCTTCTGACTGCGGCGTTTGTTCTGACGCCGGGATCCAAGGCAAGCTGGGGGCTTGGGGCAATGGCGGTGGTGACGCTGCTGGCATGGCTTTATGAACATCTTCTGGTCGTACTCAAGGGGCATGAGGAGTTCAGCCTGGTAACCCGGAGCAATTACTTTTATATGACGGTCGTCTTTTTGCTCACGATACCGGCGCTGTTGCTGTTCAAGTTTTACGGTCTGTTGATATCGGTGCCTCTGGCCTATCTGATTACCGTGATCTATATGCGGCGCAATGACACGATCAGGCTCCGGTTCGGATTTCACCGGCCACTGCTGAGACAACTCCTCAGAAGCGGATTTCCGATCATGGCGTTAGCATTCCTGATCGGCGTAATCAATACGTTGGATCGGTTTCTCGTTTCTTTCCTGCTCGGGGTGGAGCAGACCGGATATTATGGATTGGCGGCATTGGTGATCGGCTTTTTGATGGATACCCCCGGTGCGGCCCGCGAGGTGATGGAACCGCGTTTGATGAAAACAAAAGATGGTCTGGATCCGGTCTCTATGGCGCTTCGCTATATCTTCGATCCCTTGAGGAATACCGCCTATCTGATGCCTTTTCTCATCGGACCGGTCTTTCTTCTCATGCCGTCCCTGGTCGAATTTCTTCTTCCCCGATACCAGGCAAGCGTTCAGGTCGCCCAAGTGTTGACCATCGGTGCGTTCTTTTTCGCCCTCACGCATCCTCTGCGGGCGGTTCTGGTCGCCCGGAGTTGGCAGGTACGCGCTGTTCCCTTGGCGTTGGCGGCGATCGTCGTGAATGTCGCTGTCAGCGTCGCTTTAGTCGAGGCCGGCTTCGGTGTTACCGGGGTGGCCGCCGGAACCGTTGTTTCGTTTGCGGCGCTGTTCCTTTTATTTTACGGGTTTCTGGAAGCCAAATTGGGATTGATGAAAATGATGCCCAAAGGCTTTTTGTGGCGATTGGCGCTGCCGTTGCTCATTATGTCAGGACTGCTGGTTGTTTTAGAGCGCAGCATAATGGATGTCGAATGGCTGGGCGCAGTGCAGCGGCTGGCGGGTCTTGTGTTGTACACTCTGTTGATGCTTGGACTGTTTTATTGGGACAAGGCAAACCGGCAAAGCGTCCGGGCACCGGTTGCTCCTCAATAGCCGGGTGCCGTGCACAATCCAGTGTTCGGACTTGCTTGACTTGCGCCAAGAAGGAGAGCGGATCTGAACAGACGATGGCTCATCGCCGCAGGAGTCGACCTGCCCCGAGCAGTTTGGCGATGAACCGCGGCAGAGTATCGTTGCGGCTGATGTAGATGCGGCGAATCGAAAACGGATTTTTCCTGACCGTCTTCAAGCTCACCGGCCCCGGGATCAGCGAAAATGCCGCGTTAAACCCGATATTTTTCACCAACTGTTCCAATTCGGTGTTGAAATCTTCCGATCGACCATTGGGATAGGCAAACAGGCGCAGCGGTTTTCCGATCTCCGCTTCGATGCGTTGTTTCGATTCGCTGATTTCACGATGGGCCTGATCGAGCGGAATACGGCTGAGAATCGGATGGCTCCGTGTATGTCCCCCGATATCGACTCCGGCAGCCGTCAAGGCCCGCACCTGCTCCCAGTCCATGTACAAGTCGCTGAAGGCATCGTCAGGGACGTCGACGTTCAATGCTTGCGGAAGCTGTTCGACGATTCGGCGTTTTTGCTGTTCGGGAAGCTGCTTGAGCGCCTGCAGCAGTCCGCGTCTGCACAGATCGCATTCCTTTTCATCCGTCCAGTCGAAGCGGCCGACGTTTGGAATGGCCAGGCTGCTTTGTCCGGTGTGGTTGAAGCAATAGGCGGCCAGATCCCAGTAAAACGGGCGCCGGTTCTCGATGCAGTCGGAAGCGACAAACACCACTGCCGGCAGGTCTCGATTTCGCAAAACAGGCAGCGCAACCTGATAATTGTCCCGGTAGCCGTCGTCAAAGGTGATGAGCATCGGATGGTCGGGAAGGGTGCCTCTGCCGGCGAGCCATGCCAGCAGGTCGCCGCTTCCGATCACGTCGAAGAAACGGCGGACAAGATCCATCTGGGCGGTGAATCGGACGGTGTCCGCGCTGACGAGGGAATGGTCGGAGTTGGGCCCGAGCTCCCGCGGATCCACCACGCGATGGTAATTGAGAACGGTCAGTCGGCCGGGCCGGATGGTCTGCATTGCAGTCCTGACGATCCGTTCCAGCGTCGGGTAGGAAGAAGCAGTCTGTTTCCTTGGCATGGCTTGCTTTCAACGTCGATTGCGCGAGGTTCGACGTCGCTCGGCATGACAGCGTGCCCGCTGATAGGCCTTTCGTGTGGTCTCGACTTGGGACGCCAAGCCGAAATGACTCAATACATGAGTTTGCGCTGTGCTTCCCAGTCGGTGAGCTAGGTCGGGATGGTCGAACAGCGTTGCCAATGCTCCGGCCAACGCCGCTTCGTCCCCGGGAGCGACCAGAAGCGCGTGTTCATCGTGACGCACGATCGAGCCGATTCCGCCGGCACGACTGGCAGCGATCGGCTTTCCAAGAGCGGCGGCTTCCAGCAGCGCAACCGGCGTGCCTTCGCTGATCGAAGGCATGACAAAGAGATCGGAGGATTTGAGCAAGGATGCTGTCCGGTCCGGCGGTTGAAATCCGGTCAGTCGCACCCGCTGCTGCAATCCCAGCTGCCGGATGCGGCGGGCCAGCGTCTGGTAGAGCCCGCCGTCGCCGATGATCAGACAGCGCGACCGAGGGTGACTCTCGGCGATCCGTGCCATTGCAGCGAGAAGGTTGGCATAGCCTTTGGCTTCGACAAGACGACCGACTGCGCAGCAGACCTGTGCGTCCGGTGGGAAGTCGAATTCACGGCAGAGGGTGGGGCGGTCGCGTGCGATCGAGCTCGGTTCCAGCGTGACGGCGTTGGGAATGAGCGCGATACGCTCTTCGTCGATTCCGCTGCTCAGCAGTCGTTCCCGGATTTCGCCTGACACCGCGATGAACAGATCCACGCCTGGGTTCGTGATTTGTTGCAGCGTCTGGTAGAGACGCCCTTTCCAGTTGCCGCCGTGCTCATCGAAGTACCAGCTGTTCAATGTCGAGACCAGCGCGACGCCGGAACGTGCGGCGGCAAGGCACCCCCAAAGCTGAGACTGGGGGTTTTGGGTATCGATCACCTGAAACCGGTGTCGTTGAATGAGATGGCCGAGCTTTTTCGGGATACGCACATCCAGCTTATGCCTGGCGATGACATGACAATCGTATTGGTGATCGGCCGCCAGGCGCGATATCGGACTGCCCTGCAACACGGCCAGCGCGCCTTGTTCACCGGACAATCCTCCAAGCAGCGCCAACGCCCGCTTGCTGGCGCCGCCGAAATGCCTGGACAAGTCGATCAGCAATGCGCGTGTCGGTTCCAAGTCCAAGGGGAGTCATACAATGGAATGTCGTATAATCATAGCTTAACACAAACTTCTCAGCACGATTGGTGGCTCAACGATGTCCATTGCAATTCGGCTTTTGCATCCCGCGGATCTCACCGAGACTGATCTGAACGCGTGGAAGGCTCTCCAGCAAGCGAACGCCGCCCTCGACAGCCCCTTTTTTTGCCCTGAATTTACCCGGGCAATAGCCGGATATCGCCAGGATGTCGAAATCGGGTTGCTGGAACGCGCCGACGGCGCTCCGATAGGGTTCTTCCCGTTTCACCGGCAAGGGCGCGACGTCGGCCGGCCGGTAGGGCTGGGTCTTTCCGATATGCACGGCGTTATCTGCGGCGATGATCTGAATTGGAGGGCGGATCAGTTGTTGCGAGGCTGCCGGCTGCGGTCGTGGCATTTCGATCATTTGCCGACGGTACAGACACCGTTTGCTGAATTCTGCGGGGCCGAGGCGGACTCCCCTTACCTTGACCTTGCCGTGGGATACGACGGTTATGTCCGGAAACAACGTCAAACGGGATCGTCGCTGATCCCGCAGATTCTCCGTAAGGCTCGGAAATTCGCCCGCGAGGTCGGCCCGCTCAGGACCGAGTTTCATACATCGGACAGTGCGGTCTTCGAAAAATTACTGGCGTGGAAATCGGAGCAGCGCGCTCGAACCGGAACCTACGATGTGTTGACGGAACCCTGGGTGATTGGTGTTCTTGACCATATCCGGCAATGGCAGAGTCCGGGCTTCGCCGGAGTGGTTTCAGTCCTCTACGCCGGTGACCAGTTGGCGGCCGTCCATTTTGGAATGCGCAGCAGCACCGTCCTCCACTATTGGTTCCCCACGTATCACTCCGCCTATGAGAAATTCTCCCCGGGACTGATTTTGCTTCTGGATCTGGCTAAGTTATCGGCTGAACGGGGCATTATGCGTATCGATCTGGGAAAGGGCAGCGAACGGTATAAAATGATCCTGATGTCCGGCAGCTTTCCACTGAGCGAAGGCTGGGTCGGTGGTGGGGCCGGAACCCGGCTCCTCAAAGGTTCCTGGTTCCGTCTGCGGGATGCGGTTCGAGCGTCGCCGCTTCATCGGCCGGCGACCCAGACGAAGCGCGCGTTGCGCCGGCTGCTGCGACCTGCGATTCAGCGCATCCGTGCGAACAAACCTTGGTGAAAGATAAAGAGAGTATGGCGCTGTTTGTCGGTGGTGTCAGCCGCGCCTTTGTACACGTTCCCAAAGCGCCGTCTGCCTGCCCGACAGATAGCGGAGGCAACCGACCAGCGCAGCCCAGTTGCTGTTGACAAGAAACGTGGGGAGGTATAGAAGCTTTCCCAGCCAATTGTCCTGTTGGCGTTTCCGGCCAAGCCATGCGACACTGTAAAACAGCGTCTGTAGAACAAGCAGCATCCAGCCGAACGGTGCGGCCAAATTCATCAGTGAAAATCGGTCTGCCGGGTCCGGAAACAGGACGACGTAGAGATTGGCCCATAATGCGGCGATCATGGCGAACGGCACCAGCGGGCGAAGAAATTTGTGAGAGATCAGCTGCCAGACGATCAAAGGTCTGTTGAACGGCAGCAGCCGGCGGGCGTGCGCCAGCGCTTGATAACGGCCGGCGATGATTCGCGCCCTGCGCTTGATTTCGTCGTCGGCGGTGGCCGACACCCGCTCGAAGGAGTGTGCCTGCGGTGCATAGATGACCCGGTAGTCGTGTTTGATCAAATCGGTTGCCAGATAGAAGTCATCGTTGATGATACGGTCCGGCGGGGGGCGGAACAAGGATTTGCGCACTGCAAGAATCTCTCCTGCCACGGCGGTACAACATCCGAGCCGGGTTTCCTGCTGCTTGATGAATGACTCATAACGCCAGTACAGTCCTTCACTGGCGCCCAGGGCGCTGTCGTCTTTGGTGATGTTCTTGGATCCGGTAACGGCTCCGACCGTCGGATCGCTGAACGGTTTGACCAGTTCACGAAGCGTATCGCTCGAGAAGAGGTTGTTGGCATCGGAGAAAACAACGATCTCTCCTTTCGCTTTCGGCATCACGCGGTTGATTGCCGCCATCTTGCCTTTTCGCTCCGGGCTGAAATCGAGGTCGACGCCGCGGCTGGAATAACCGGCGACGACCTTTCGCGTGGCATCTTCCGAGCCATCGACAGCCACTATGATTCGGAGAAGGTCGGGCGGGTAGTCGAGCGCGAGAGAGTTGTCCAGCTTCTGTGCAATTGCCTGTTCTTCGTTGTAAGCGGCGATGATCAGCGTGACGCTGGGACAATCGCTCGGCTTCCAGCGGGGTCTCGGGCGGAACCGCGCTAACAACGCCAACACCAGCGGATAACCGGCATAGCTGTAACCAATCAATCCGACCGAGGTCCAAAACACGAGTGCCGCCACGAGTGCCCGATTCTTTTGATATTGTGTTAAGCTGTTGCTTTTTCAGCTCAAAGTGGAAAGCACGCCTGATTGAGCCGGATTGTATGATTATCTGAAGGAACAACAGGCCCGGATTCGACACATACGAATCGTCGCCATTCCATGGCGGGATAATAGCGAATACGATAAACCCATGTCAAACAAGAATACTTACAACAAAAAAAGTGTTGCCGACTATTATTCCAAAGAGGATAAGCTGCAGCCGCCGGAGGCGGCTATTCTTGAGAGCATTAAAGAGCGTTTGCCACAGATGAAAATGCTCGATATCGGCGTCGGGGGCGGGCGCACAACACTCCATTTTGCCGAGCACACTGAGGAATATGTTGGAGTGGATTATTCAGAAGAGATGGTCGCCGTCTGCAAAAGGCGGTTCTCGGGATGGTCGAACAAGATAGCATTCGCGGTGTGCGATGCACGAAATATGCAGATGTTCGAAGACGATCGCTTTGATTTCATTCTGTTCAGTTTTAACGGGATCGACTCTATTGCATATGAGGATCGAGATCGAGTGCTTCGCGAGGTTCAACGAGTCGGCAAACAGGGCGGCTGGTTTGCCTTTTCCACACACAACTTGCTCGGTGCGCCCGAACTCTTCAAGTTTCACGGATTCAGAGGTCGATCTCTGGTGGGAGCGGGAAAAAGTGCTGTCAAATGGGTGCTTCTTAACTTTATCTGCAACAAGCCTAAGGACGTTCGCGACTTGCCCCACAAGCAATACGCAATCATCAACGACGGATGCCATGGATTCAATCTAAAAAACTGTTACATCAGACCGAGCGAACAGATCGATCGCCTTCAGGAGGGATTCGAAAATATCCGGGTGTTTTCGCTCGCCGGGAACGAGGTCAACGACAGCGGCGAGTTGAACAGTATCAAGCATTCCTGGTTGTATTACTTGTGCACCATAAAATAGGCCGAGCAGCCACGGTTTTCAGTCGGTGACTGCCGATCGGGGCTTGGCCGGTGGCCATCCTGTTGCGTCGGTTGCACGCGATAATCGGTTGCACGCGATAATAAGGTTGATCTCTTCATTCAGACTGATCCGATCGATACGGCAGCGTAGCTTGAAGAGGAAGCCCTTTCGCGGGAAGAAATGCTGCTCGTCCAGATCGATAAAAACGGGCTTTCCATCCGGTGGGCTCATAATAATATTGCCACGATGCAAGTCGAGATTGCACAACCCGATCTGGTGCAGGGCATGGTCGAATCCATTCAACGTGCTGATCAGCCATTGCTGCTTGAGATCGGAAAAGCTCGTGGTATTCGAGACAGTCGTCAGGCTGGGGCCTTCCACGAATTCGGTCCACACGGCTCTGTCGGGAATGCTGACGTACCGGATCGGTGGGGATATGCCCAGGTGGCGAACCATCAGGTTGTTCCTCAAGCCCAGATAAAATTTGTTGTCGCAAGGCGTATAACTCTTGCGGACGAGCTTCTTGCCGTCAATTTCTACCAGCGAAGCGCGAAAGCGGCGTTTCAGGCTGTATTTATTCAGACAGGACGCGAAGCCCTTGAAAGGCTTGTTGATATCGACGTTGCCGGCAATGAACCCGCCGTGTGCGTAGTATCCGAGAAACCGTTCACGCTTTCGCCATTCCGGATGCGTTGAGAGATCAATGGGGTCGGCTTCGCCGTTTGCCGTGGACAGCAGTTTTTTTGCCCTGGCGGCGGTAAGCAAAGCGCGCCCGACTGTCGTCCAAAGCAGATAGACCGCCACTGCTGCCATAAGGATGAAGACGCTGAGGGTGAGGTTTCCTGTCACCACGAGCGCGCCGAATAAAACGGCTGCGAACACGACAGCCTGCCGCACGCCGCGGCGATCGACCGCAAGATACAATGGAGTGACAACATCTATGAGATTGATCTGCTTCATTCCATTCTTTGTTTTCTTACCGACTCCTCGGCAATCGGGAAAGGTTCTTCCGCGGTGGTGCCGTTGATGCACGGCGCCAAAACTCCGGTGGCGTGGATTGTGACGCTCAGAAGATGCGGTCATAGAGCCAGTGCGGAATATGATAGCGACGTTTGTTCAAGACTGCACCGAGTATGTCGGAACCGACTGTGCGCAGCTCGGCGACCATGGTCCTGGCCGACGACTTGCGGGTCTTTTCCGCTTCGATGACAATGATCGTACCATCCGCACCGGTGCAGAACCGGGGGGCCAGTCGGTCGCCGAAGAACGGTGGACAATCGATCAAAATGAAGTCGAAATTTGCTTTGAGTCCTGACAACGCATCGAACAGTTGCAGAGCACGGTGTTTCCCTTCCGGGCCGGGGCGGTCGCCGCTCGGGAGCATGCTGACACCCGGATGACCGGCCCACGGAACGACCGCTTCCTGAATCGAATAGCGGTCGGTATCTCCCAGCCAATCGAGCCACCCTTTTTGGGGTGAGTCGACCAACTCGGACAATTCGCCGTGCAGCATGTTGGCATCCACAAGGAGCACGGAAAGGTCGCCGAGCAGATGATGGATGCTCTCGGCGATGGTTATTGCGCAGTAGGTCGTGCCTTCGCCCGAACGAGCGCTGACAAGTGCAAAAACGGCGGCTGCGCCGGGTGTGTGGCGGTCGTAAATTCGGTACACGACCGCAGCATTGTCCGTCGCCGTCGGTTCCGTTTCTTCACCGATGGGATTTAAGCTTTCCGGGTTCTTGACTCCACGTTGTCTTATCATTGCTGCACAGTGCTCTGCTGAAATCGGGCTCGTTCCGGCAGGATGCGGATCATCGCCAAAACGGTCCAGAAGGTTTTGTCGAGAAGCAGGTGCGAAAACAGCCCCATGATGGTGTAGGCGATGAGGGCAAGGAACAGCGCTCCGGCCTGCCAGCGTTCCGGCCCGTCTTGCCGGTAGGCGCCAAGCGCGGCAAGCAGAGCTGCCGACAGCGTCCCGAGGAAAAATGCGAGCCCCACGAGCCCTGTCTCGGTGGTCACCTGAAGATAGGCGTTGTGCGGCTGGCGGGGAAGGCCGATCAGCGACGGTTCGGTCTGGTATTCGGCCATGCCGTGGAGCAAGATGAAATTACCGGGACCGATGCCGAAAATGGGGGACGATTCGAACATATTCGCGGCTACCTTGACATAGTTCGTTCGTCGCCACAGCGAGTAGTCGAACACTTCGCCGGAAGCGGCTTGCCCCAACGAGGCGATGCGGTCCCATAATTGAGTCGGTGCGAGCAGCAGAGCGATGACAACGATCACCCCCATTCCGACCCAGTGTCGGGAAGAGAGCTGATGTCGCCACAGCCACACGCCCACCATTCCGCTTACCATTAGCACCAGAACCGCCGAGCGCGAATAGGTCAGAGCAATGCCAATGAGCAGCACGAGGCAAACGGCGGAGTACCCCATGCGACCGGCGGCCGGCGCTGTTCGAAAAGCAAAGGCACCCGCCAACATCAGAGGAGGGATCAGGCTGACGCCGAAAATGTTCGGCGACGTGTCGGCGGCGCCGGTCATGCGGACCAGGTCGGGATCACCTTGCGCGTTGCCGGACAGGACGATGCTGAACAGGGCGGAGACGGCGCCGGCATACACGATCGTTTTCTGCAGTCGACTGTTCCATGACGCTTCCACGAACAGCCGACTGAGCACGAAGTACAACAGGCCCATACTGGCCAGCCGACGAACGAAGTTGAGTGCTTCCGGTCGGTCGTGCGCGACGGTAATGAGCGCGCAGTTCAGAGCGATCCATGCCAGCACCCAGCGGTCCAGTGGGTGTGGCGCCAAAGGTTTGAAGCGTCCGCTGAAACGGCCGATCAAAAGCGCGCCCAACGCGAGAGGCAACAGAACCTTGTATAACGTGAAGAGTTTGGCGGTTCCTGCAAACTTGGCGAACAGATCCATCGGGATGAGCATGACGAGCAGCAACAGCGCTAACTGAGGCTGGGCGAAACAGAGTGCCGCAACGGCGACAGCGGCCGGCAGTGCCAATAGATAGTGGGGCTTGTCCTGCAGCGCCAGGCTGCCGAGGATGATCATAACCACCACAGCGAACGAAAGGATCAGGACCGTCGCCAGTCCGCCGCTCGTCACTCGCATGGTCATCGGTTGCTCCTGTCAATCGCCATGATCATCCAGTGTTTTGACCGGCGTGGAATGCCAGCCTGCAGCGTCCGGTGTCGAGCGCGCAGTCCGCTCCCTCTGTGAAGCGCCGGCGGGTGTGTCTAGAAACATCTGCGCAGAGGCTATGACGACGCCGGTCACAGCGACGATGAACACCAGCCAGACCAATGTGGCCGGGCGCCGAACGTGGAGCATATTCGCGACCGTTGGGTCGGCGTCCACTTCGCCATCGGACCCTTCGTCCGCATTCGGTCGTTCGCACTTTTCCACAAAAGGAAACGAAGCGAGTATCGGCAGGGCGAGGTCGCTGGAAATCTCCTCCGGCAGGCTGAAGGTGTCTTTCAGCATCCACTGCACGATGGTGACCAGCAGAGTCAAGAACAGCCCCAGCACGGTTGCAGCAATAACAAGCACCGGTGTATTGGGCCAGACCGGATTGAGTCCGACCATGGGCGGCGAAATAATCCGAATCGCTCCGTCCGACGCGCTCAGCAAGCGGTTCTGTACATCGATCTCCATGGCTTTATTTTTGTACAGCTCATAGCGGCGACGCAAGAGGTCCGACTGCTGCTCCAGTACTCCCGCTTCTCCGGCAAAATGATCGAGATCGAGCAAACGCTCGTGGACGTTCGTGTTGCTGGTCATTATGGCGTCGCGCTCGGCTTTCAGTGTCTGTATGTTGTTTTCGAGGAGACTTTCCGTGAGTGCCTTGTATTCCCGATACAGTCCGGACAGATGCTGCGCCATCTTGCGCATCGCCGGCGACTTTTTCAGGTGATTCTTCGACAACTCCTCGCGCTTCGAAACGGCCTCAGCGATATCGGTTTTCAGCTGCCAAAACAGGCGGTTGTCGCCGGTCTCCTCACTCAAAAAGGTGAGTGCCTGCCCAGGCCGCAGTCCCCGCAATTGGCCCAGCTGTGCGGCCGTTTTGGCAATCCGGACGCTCAACTCTTCGAGTCGCCCGACATTAGCCGCCATGCGCTTTTCCAGCTCGACCTTCTCCACGGCGGGAGCGATTTCATTGGTTTCGGATTTCAATTCGCGCATGTGATCGAGCATGCGAACCCACTCTTCCCGGGATGCATCGGCCTGTTTGACGTAAAATTCCCGAGCATCCGCGTTGAACCAGATTTTCCGGCGATAGCTCAAATATTCGGACGCGAACAGCGTCAGTATCCGCTCGAGAAAACGGCGGTCGTGATCACGCATCTCCACCTTGATGACATCCGATTTCATCACCGGGGTGATGATCAGCTTGGCATTCAGCCGGGCGGCCAGCCGTTGCACTTCGTCGGTTCCCGGCCCACCGCGCTTGACAGCCTCTGAATCGTCCGGCAGCAGCCTGGCGAGAAGACCGGAGCGTCGACCATCGCTTCCGGGAAGCGCCTTGCCGCCGGCAAGGTAGGCTTGGGCGACGGCTTCCGCCAATCCATAGCTGGTTAGGATCTGGAATTCGTCGGAAACGAGGTTTCCTGCGACCTGCCCCGGTTTGAAAACGATGTCGGCGTTTTGTCCGACCAGGCTCAAATCAACTTCCGGGGCCTTGATCAGTATCGAAAAGCCGCCTTTGTATATCGCCGGCATCACGGTCGCGGCAACGAATGCTCCGATGGCGCACACAATGCCCACGGCCACGATCATGCGGGCCCGCGCAAAAAGGAGCATCAGCGCGGTTCGCGGCCATTCGCTCGAGTGGTTGTCGGTCATCGCATCAATTGCCGAACGTGCCGAAGCCGGCCTCGCCGATCTGCCATCCGCGGAACATCAGCACTCGGCGAATCTCGAAACTGATCTGTGCCGCAGTGGCGAGCGGGCGCCGCGGCACGTAGACGACGTCGTCCGGCCGCAGGAGGGGGGCGCCCTGGTCGACGTAGCCTTCGACGATCGACTTATAATCGATCTTGCGCGCCTTGGTCTCTTTGCCCTCGCGGCGAACGATAATGACCTCGTTCAGACGGGCGTCCGCGTTGGGTCCGCCGGCCATCGCCAGCGCCTGACCGATCTCGGTGGGACGATAGATGACGAAAGCACCGGGTTCGTTCACTTCACCGATCACGAAGATGCGCTGGTCGGGACTTTTATCGAGGATCACGTCGACGAAGAGCTCGGGGTAGTATGCATGGTAGGCTTGGTTGATGCCGGCGGCGAGCGCTTTGACGCCTCTCCCGGCGGCCCGCATTTCGCCGACGACCGGCAGGGTGATGAAGCCGTCCGGCCGAATGGTAATCAGCTTGCTCTGTCCTTCGTCCTCTGCGGCGATGGCCCGCTTGAACTCGTTGAGTGATGCCCCGGACTCCTTGACGATGAGATAAACCTCCGGGTCTCTCAGTATGCCTTTGTAGGCGCGCCGGATTGTTCGCGTCGCCTCCTCCGGTGTGAGACCAAGCACCCGCACATCGCCGATCCACGGCAGCGTCACCAGCCCGTCGGCGCGAATGATCTGCTCCTGGTTGTGCTCGGGCATCGAAACGAACCGCAGCTCGACGACATCCTGAATGTCGAGATGGTACTCGGAGACCTCTTTGGCACGGACCTGGTAGATGACATCCAATACATCACCAGGGCGCAGGATGTATTCGCCGGGAAATTGCTCCAGCGGCTGCCAGACGGGTTCGGCAACGGGCATTTCCGGCGACGGGGTTATCGTCTGGCTCGAACAGCCGGCGATCACCAGCGCCGCAAAGCACAGGAGCACAGCGTGCAGTGCGCGTCGGCGCATGGGATTCATCCGGGATGCACCAGGCTGATCAGGATGAGCGCTCAACGGAGACCGGGCAGGCGCCGAACCGACCGCATTCGCAATTATGCACATAAAACGACCAATTGGCTGTTTCAATTTGTTATCCTTATTGACATTGACGATGCAGTGTGAACCCGAACCAATGGTTGCGGGTCAACGGCTGCGGCTGATCGAAACAGACCTGTGAACGACCAACAGCAAGCGAGCCGGGTGCTCTTGACGATCGTATTGAACGCTGCAAGCGTCGGCCGCCGTGCATTCGACCGGCAAGAGGATCAAAAGTTTGGTCTGGGTTCGAAAGACCGTTGTGTGATCCGATCGACAGTTTGCTTATGGTATTAATATTAGTCGTATTTCGGTCGATGGGAACCCCTGCATTGTCCCGGTCATGACGAAAAACGTCACAAACTGCCCAGGTTTGGTATCGCTGACGCGGCCATAATGACTACAGGCCGCCGGCGGTCGGGTTTGTAGGCAGCCGCCATGCCTGATGTTCAATACAACAGGCGCTGCTTCAGTCCATCGCAGGAAATCATGGTATGAATCTTGCGAATTCGCTCATGATTATCATTGCTGGATGCCGGAGATGAAGCGATGAGTATAACATTTTCTCGATTACCCCAATTATCATGCGTGCTCTTCCTGATCGGTTGCCAGAGCTGCCCTGTCGGTGTTCTGGCGGCTGACCACATCCCCCCGCAAGCTCAAATCGTTTCTCCTGAAGACAATGCCACGGTCGCCGGGTCGCAGGTGGTGTTCTCGGTCGATGCCTGGGATGAGAACGGCGTGCGCAAGGTCAAATTCGATGTCAACGGAACACTTCAGGCCGAAATCACCTCGGAGCCGTTCGCGTGGGAATGGGATACCACGGGCATTGAGGACGGCGAGCACGTCCTTCGGGTGAGGGTCTACGACAGGGATTACAACCGCACCGACCGCGAAGTGCGTGTGCGGGTCGACAACGACCGGTCCGGCCCCCCGGCGTGGGCGGGTTATGCGTTCGATGCGCTGCAAAGCTACAAGCAGATCGTGGATTATTGGGTGGGCCGAGTGGCCGCCGATACCTCCACCGATTACTTTAATGTCGGCGGCGGGTGGAACGATGACGTGGAGCTGAGTCAGTCCCTCATGGCCTACTGGCTGCTGACCGGTGACGATCCTCTGGCCGACCTGTTCCGGGACATGGCCGATCGCATTCAGGAGGCTCCCTATGTAGGCTATAAGCCCGCACCCTGGACGCAGCCCGGCGACAGACGCATCGAGCAAGGGTACGGTACGGTCATGCTCGACGCCGATCACTCGGCGGAGGAGACCACTCTGGTATTTCCGCGGCTGTTCCTGGTGGACTACGGTGAGCCGACCACGGTGGAGCTGATGACCCGGCTGATCTGGAACTTTCAGGACGATATGGCGGCACAATTCCCGGGAGAGCAGAACTGGGGGCAATGGGTCGATACCGGGATGCTGATGCGCAGCCCGCGCTTCAACGCGCGCAACATGGATTGGTGTTGGCGCCCGAGCGGCGACCCCATCTGCTTTGCCCCCCAGGATACGGTCAACAATTTCCGCGCGACCGCTCCGGGACTTTCGTTGGCGTGGTATTACGGTCCCGACCATTATTTTTGGCAGAACGGTCCCGCCGGTTTCATGCGCGCTCATCATGCAGCATGGATCGAAGCCTCCCTGCGCGCAGATGGATCGAAGCCGACGCTGATTCCGCCGTCGAAGATTCTGGTTCCTTCGCTCGAATTCGGCGACTGGACCGTCAACGACGCCGACCCCTCCGGTGGCTCCCACGGCTGGGTAGAAGGGGCTTGGATGTTCCGTCACTTTTATCATGCGATGATCGCCAACCGCCTGCTGTTCCGCGACAATGGCGATACCGCTCTCCGGGAGATGGCGGCGGACGCCGACGCCATCGTCTATAAAGCGTTCTCCGATCGGCAGTATGGACGGCAGGTTCCAATCGTGAATGTCAACTTTGCGCTCGACCGGCAGTTTCTTCAGTGGCGGGCGGAGCATGGGCCCACGCCGGAGGATGATCGGTTTTTGTCCGTGCGTGCCGCGAAGAGCCCGAACACCCGAATGATGGCATATCTGATCGGCGTCGAGCGGGGAGCATTGGTGAGCGCCTTGTCACATGCTACGGATGCCTATCGGCAGTTAAGTGAGTACCTTGCCGGGAAGCGCTCGGAATGGACAACTGGTCTGACCGAAGGAGGGACCGGATTGACCGATAGGGTCAAGTTCGAGTTCTTGGATGCCTTTCTCATGGCTGCTCTGGGCGGCGGCGGGATCTATGATGGCGCCTACCCGACCATCTATTACTCGCTGGAAAACACCGATGCACAGGTTGTGACCTTGATGAAGAATCGCGATTCGCGCGATACCTCCTTTTGGATATATAACTTTGGCGCTGAACGCCGGATCGGTCTCAAACTGTGGCGAATGAAAGAGGGCGCAGGAAAAGTGACGCTTGGCCCGGACCGCGACCAGGACGGACGGATGGATGAGATCGAACAGGAATTGGCCGTCGACCCGATCCGACGCGGCGTCGAAGTGTCTCTAACCATTCCCGGAGGTGCGTTGTATCTTGTCCGCATCGAAGTCACCGATCCCCGGCCGCGGGATTTTGCGGCTTTGCCGGACCTTGCGGTTGGACGCAAAGACTATGCTTATTCGAATGGTACTGCGTCGGTACGCGTGCACAACCTTGGCGGCAGCGCTGTCTCGGCGGTGGTGCGGCTGTACGATACGGCCGGGATATCCTTGGGCGCAGAGAAGATCGTTGACCTGCCCCCTTTCAACACCATGGAGTCGGTCGCCGAGGTGTTGACCTGGGAAATTGCCGATCCCGATGCGGTCGGCTGGGTTGTCGTGGACTCCGCCGGGCAATGGGAGGAGCTGACCGAGCTGAATAACGTGCTGACGGTCAACGGCGAGGGCTCGTTGCCTCGACCTTGAGCTCATATTTCTCGAAACGTAACCGTTTACACCCCAACGAGGGGTGTGAACGATGACCTCGGAATAGTTCTTTGCCCTCCCCTTGCTTTCTTTGGAAAGCGGCGAAAGAGGGGCTTCAGCTGTTGAAGCCCCCTTTTTTCAAGGGCCTTTTCACATTACCTTTCGTTTTGCCCTCTCATACCGATCGATCGAGCACCGAAGCACGGTCGGTCGAGGTCACACTCCGGCATCTCCTTCGATTTCCCGCTCGTGCCGCTTGCAGAATCGTATTTTTCTTCTATGCTCAAATTTACCGAGTGCATTACTCGATTTTACCTGAATCGTCACGCGGAGAGTCGCCGTCCGGCGATCCATCCGTGACCAAAAGGTAATACGCGTACAAAAAGCCTCTTGTCCAACCCATTCGCATAGAAAAAGGGCTCCATCATGAAACAATTGTTCCGGCAAATTCTTGGCCATATGCTCGACCAGTACGTTACCGTATTGACGATCCTGGCGTTGGTTTCCAGCGTGACCTATCTGATTCTCATCTACGATCTGAGGGACCAGGAAGGCAACACGGCTTTGGTTAGACTCGCCGCCCAGCAAGGGCAGATCGTTCATCAACTCAATTTTCTGACCTCGCAGCTGGTTCATACCGAGGATATCGATGCAATACGCGATATCCGCAGCGAGATCATCAAAAAGGTCTCGCATTTCGACGATACGCACCTCTCCTTGAAGCAAGGCGACCGCTTCGTACGGGAAGGGATGAAGCTTGTCCATATCGCCGGAACCTTGTCGCCTGATTTGCGCACCCTCTATTACGAGGAACCGACGCGACTCAATCGACTGGTCCGGAAGTACCTCTCCGCCGTAAGGGCGGTACTTCGAGTGAACCATGATGAACTCAATCAAAACCGCCAGATGCTGGAACAGCTGCACTCGGAGATTTCCAAGCCTTTGGTGGAGGGCTTGGATCAAGCTGTTGCGCTTTTCCACAAGGAGAGTGAGTACATGCTGAGCCAGACCCAAAACCTGCAAAGCTTCATGTTCGCAGTCACCCTGATCAGCTTGGTGGTCGTCGGTACGTTCCTGCTCAGACCTTTGGTCTTGAAGCTCAAAGAGAGCATGCTTCGGGTGCAGGAAGAGAAGGAATTCACCGACAATGTGATCAATACGGCGCAGGCATTGATCATCGGGCTCGATCCTGCCGGAAAAATCGTCCTGTTCAATCAGCATGCGCAAGACAACACCGGCTGGCAGGAGGAGGAAGTGAAAGGAGGCGAATTCTTTGAGCGGTTCATTCCTGCCGATGATCGCGAGCGCCTGCAGAATCTGTACAACGACATGATCCAGGGTACCGTGGAATTCGCCGGCGAAATGGAAACCCGCATGATGATACGCAGCGGCGAGCAGCTCGACATCGTTTGGCACACGACGGTCGTCAAGGATCCGCAATCCAATCAACCGGCACTGTTCCTGACCACGGGGCTGGATATCACCGGCCGTAAACTGGCAGAGCAAAACCTGCAGAACGCCCATAAGGAACTGGAACAATTAAGCGCCCGACTGCAGGAGGAGATCAACCTCGCCGCCACCCTGCAAAACGCCATTCTGCCCGATTCCAAAATCGATCTGCCCGGCATCGTCGGCGAAGCCGCTCTGTTGACCTCCAGCGAAGTCGGCGGCGACTATTACGATTATTACAAAGTGGGCGGTTATCGTTCCGTCTTGCTGGTCGGCGACGTGAGCGGTCACGGCGTTGCCGCCGGCACCATGGTCAGTGCCGCCAAAGCCGGCGTTTATCCGTTGATTCACGAAGGGGTCAGCAGCCCGGGCGAAATCTTGCAGTCGCTCAACAAAACCATGCTGGCCACCGCTCAGCAGTCGTTGTTGATGACGATGGCATGTTTGAGCCTGGATGCGCGCACCGGAAAACTGGTGTTCGCCAACGCCGGTCATGTACTGCCCTATCTGTGGCGCCGGCAGAACCGGCAATGGGAAATGCTGGAGGCCTCTGGATTGCCGCTGGGCAAGAGCAGCGAGGTGGATTACATGGGCAGTTCGGTTGAAATTCAACTCGAGGTGGGCGATCGCCTCTTTCTGTTCACCGATGGCGTGGTGGAAGAGGAGTCGCCGCTGGGTGAACCGTTCGGCTACGACCGTCTGGAACGCGTTCTCGACGGGCTCGGAGAGGCTGAACCGGAGATTTTGCGTGATGAAGTCATGGCCGCGTTGCGTCTTCATTGCGGCGGTGCGGCGTTTACCGACGACGTCACCATCGTTGTGGTGAACCACAGCGATCGTGTGATACAAGCCGTCAGCGAGGAGAGTGACACCAGTGATATCGTCCGGCTGAGCGAATCGTTCTATCGCCATGGGGAACACCCCGTCCCGCGCGTCTCCCGTCAGTATGTCGTGTTCACGGCGGATGACGAGTTCGCCGACCTGCTGTCACGCTTCAGCGAAGACGGCATCTGCCGGGTTCTGCCGCGGCATGATGCGTTGTGCAGGCAGATCGGGTGGAATCGGCTGCTGAATCAGCATCACCAATCACCCGACGATGATCTCTATTCGCTGATCCCGGAATCGCCCGTGCATCGGGAATTTCAACTGACTCATACCGAGGACAAGCTGTTCATCATGGAAGAAATTCAAGCCTGGCTCTCCGAGCAGGAGCGGGTCAGCGGCGACCATCTGGACAGTCTCATGGTTCTGCTCGACGAAATGATCGAAAACAGCCTCTACGCAGCGCCCCGCGACGGTCAGGACAACCCCTATTTCGTCAAGGGCGTTGCACGTGAATTGTCGGCAAACGAAGAAGTCCGCATCGATATCGCGTTGAGCGACGACCGCCTGGGATTGATGGTCACCGACAACTGGGGCACGCTGACGCCTGCCATGTTTCTCAAACATGTGACTCATACTATGGAGCAGGGCATCGAGGCCGGCACCGGTGGTGCGGGTCTCTATATGATGTGGCGGCTTTCCGATTATCTGCAGATGCGTGTTTATCCGCACCATCGCACCCAGGTCACCGCATTGTGGGACTTGAACCGTTCATTGAATATCGATTTGAAGTCTGGCTTCCAATTCCTCTACCACAGTGAATATGATGCAGCCAATCAAATGAGGGCATAAGTTATGAGCATGACGATCGCAGAATCTCTTACCATCACCCCGATTTCCGATGACAACGACACCTACTGCTTCGAGTGCGCCGGCTCCATCGATGCCCATGCTGATCCGGTGCTGGCCAAGCTGCGTGCGACACCATCCGGCGCCCATGTCGTACTCAATTTCAGCCAGGTCTCACGGGTCAACTCGATGGGGTTGTCTTTGCTGCTGAAACTGTTCGAAGAGTGGGAAGGCAGCGGCACCAAAGTGGAGGTCCTCAACCTCAACCGTATGATCAGCATGTTGTTCAAGATCACCGGCCTGGGTCGTTTCGTCAGGGGCGCGGCAGCCGACCAATCAGCGCATCCGCCACGATCCGGTTCGACCACGTCCTCCGAAACGCCGGCCATCAATCCGGCCCCGCCTTTCCATCTCCATGCATCGGCAAGGGCCAGGCCGCAGGAGGGGGTTTCGCATAACGGCAAACTGAATTTTGCCGCCAGCCTGCAGACGGGTCAGCAACTCAGCGGCTGGTACCTGTTCAATACCTATCTGCAGCGGAGAATGCAGCGCGCCATTCATTTCGAGCAGTCTCATGCAGGACAGGATATCACCTCCGAGCCGTCCGACCTGCTGTTCGCGAAACCGTTCGAAGCCTGTTCGCTCATTCAGCAGCGCGGCTTTATTCCCCTGATGCGTCCGATCGGGGAAGCCGATGAAGTGGTTATCTTGGTTCGGGAAGATGACAATCGTTGCTTGACCGATTTGGAGACTACCAAGGTGGTCACCGCTTCCCAAGGGAGTTTTGTCTATCTGTTGGGCCGCCTGCTGTGCGATGAGAGCGAATTGGATTCCTCGTCCCTTGACTATCACTTCGCCGGAAACGAAATCAAAGCGCTGCAATTGCTGATCCGAAAACAGGCCGATGTATTGTTTATGCTGAAAAAGACCTATGAGGGACTCTCGTCTTTCAGCCGCAAAAATACCCGCCTGCTCGATCAAAGCGCGACCGATTTCGCCTTTCACCTGTTCTGCATTGCCCCTTATCTGAACGACTGCAGCGATTCGCTGAATCAAATCTTTCTCGGGATGGAAGCCGACGAACAGGGACGGCAAATATTGAAGGATATCCATCTTCAAGGCTGGTGCAGGCCGGAACAGGGTGAGCTCAATATGCTGCAAATGGTTTTCAACCGATATGCAACAAGCTGATTCGGCTTCCATCGGATTCGGCGTATAGAGCCGAACGAGCCTGTAACCGGGCGCGTTACCTTCCTTTAGGGACTCTCTGGACCGGATGCCGTTCAGAGAATACCCTCCCGCGCCGCACTTCTTGGCATCACGGACTTTTTTCGGGTTCGATGACACTTCTTTTCGGTACTCCCGATTCGTGCCTAATGCCTCGGGCTTTTTAATGCTGGTATAATCCCGAGAACCTATTCTCCTGGGCCGCAAACTGTGGGACGGGCGATTGGGGAAACCGTCCGCCTCGCGATCCAAAAACCGTGATCACGGCATTTGGCCCCAAATTTCTGTTGTTTTTCGCTCAAACGTTGGATACCATTTTTCGCGGTTCACTTTTTGAATCGATAATGCCTGGAATGACACGGTAGGGCGGTAGCGTGCTTAATCCCGCCCGGCCTGCTCCGATTATTACGGCAGAGCATTTGGGCGATTGCCCACGCTGAAGTCTTTCCGAACGCTGTATCGGAAAACTGCCAACTGCTGCGGTGAATGAAATGCACGATCCAAAACATACGCCATAGTATCCCATACGACAAGTGCAAGGATCTCTCCGATAATGCTGCCCAGCCAATTGGAAGAAACGGTAAAAGATTAGGTCCGCGAATGGAAGCGACAAGGCATGCAAAAAGGCGAAGTCACAGTGCTGAAGCGGCAGATACTTCGGCGCTACGGCAGTCTGCCTCAATGGGCGGTGACGCGTCTGGAGCAGGCCGATACCAGCCAGCTCGAAGCATGGTCGGAGCACATTTTCGACGCCCAGACTATCGAGGAACTGCTTCGCCGGGAGTCTGACCGGGAATAGCGATCGTAGCGATGCTCGAAAGCTGGACGGAACGGCCCCTGCTTGCCGGGGATCTTGAAGCGGTATTTGATTGACGAGTAAACCTGCGGGCCGAGACGGCTCAGAATAGTGCCAACGACTGAAGCGAATGCTGTTGGCGCACGTTGCAAGACGCGACCCCTTTGCCGTCGCATGCCAATAGCCCGCGTAGGGTGAACCATTAAATGGGGTTCGCCGGGCATCGGGAGAATGGTGGATCGCCTTCGGGGGCCTCCGCCCAATTTGCTGGGCTGCATTGCTTGGTTACCTGCGGCGGAGCCGCCAAGCCAAAGCGCCTCGGCAATAGAAAAATCGCCAGCTGTCGCCCACTGGAATTTCCACCTATACTATTGGCGAAGCGGACACACAAATCGAATTTCGGCAGTGAAACATGTCTAAGACGAACGTCGATGATCTATTGATCGAAATGATCACTCCCAAGGTCAAGGAGATCGAGGAGCGCTTTTCCCGTGGGGAAGGACTGAGCAATGAGGACATCAACACCTTGCTGCTCAAGTCCCAATACAATC
>Ga0209633_10000917_pt1 | contig 32269 bp, 30 predicted proteins | sample Cruoilmetagenom1_FD_187290 | JGI IMG/M metagenome (GOLD analysis project Ga0209633, IMG submission 187290) | Oil polluted marine microbial communities from Coal Oil Point, Santa Barbara, California, USA - Sample 1 (SPAdes) (version 2) | ecosystem: Environmental > Aquatic > Marine > Oil seeps ... | reverse complement strand
CTAAATATATTATTGCTTTTGATCTATATGTATGGAAAACTTTACACCAAACCTTAGAAGTAGCTCATATGTATATAGAATCAGATAAAATATTTACTGTTCAAGTCCTAAATCTAACTTATCAGCAGGTTAAAAGAATATGACAAATTGGATATATTTTGTGTTGCAGGCACCAATAGGTTCTGAAGCGGAACAAATCAATATTTTAGGCCTTGTTACTCAAGCCGGGCCTGTGGTAAAAGCAGTGCTGTTGCTGCTACTATTTATGTCTGTTGTTTCCTGGACAATTATCTTCTCAAAATATTTTGTGTTGAAAAAGGCGACTAAAAGCTCAGATAAATTCTTAGAGTTATATAGCTCTAGTGGAAATTTTGGAAACCTCTATACCTCGACAAAACATATGGGTGGTCCGATTGCAGAAGTTTTTCGGGCCGGATACACAGAAATCCTTAAGATCAGAAAATCGAGATCTGGTACAGCAACACAGAGCCCTGAGGGCGCAAGCACACCAGAGCTTCTTGATACCGAGCTTGGAGTAGTGGAACTAGTTGAAAGAGCTTTAAAAAGAACTATGTCATCCGAAACATCAAAGCTTGAAAGCTCACTAACTTTTCTCGCAACTACAGGTAGTGCGGCTCCTTTCATCGGTCTGTTTGGAACTGTCTGGGGAATTATGACCTCATTCATAGGGCTTGCTAGTAGTCAGGGGGTCCCTACACTTCAGGCGGTTGCGCCGGGTATTGCTGAAGCGCTAGTTGCGACAGCAGTTGGCTTGGCTGCGGCTATTCCTGCTGTGATTGGATATAACTATTCTTTGAGCAGAGTAAAGAAGATAGATGTAGATATGGAGAATTTTTCTTCAGAATTCTTAAATATTGTAGACCGATACGTTAAGAAGGTGTAAATAAAAAACTATGGGAATGCAGACAGGTAATGGCGGAGGACGCTCAGTTTTATCTGAGATAAATGTTACTCCTTTTGTTGATGTAATGCTTGTTCTCTTGGTGATTTTTATGGTCACCACTCCTATCCTGTACCAAGGGGTAGACGTCAATCTGCCGAAAACAGAGTCCCAGGCCATGCCTTCATTGGACCGTGAGAAGAAGGTAGTGGTAACGCTTAATTCTGACGGCGAAATATTCATAGAAGATGAACAGTTGTCTCTCTCAGAGTTAAGAATTGAGATTAGAACCCTCATGTCAGAACAAGGTAAGGAAGTAAGAGAAGAAGACGTATTTCTAAGAGCTGATACAAGTGTTCCTTACGGTACTGTGGTTGAGGTAATGTCTGAAATAAGAAATGCAGGAGTAACCAAATTAGGTTTAATTACCGAGCCTATTCCAAAGAGATAAGGGGCATCAGGGGATAATGAAAGGATCGAAGAAAGATTCGTCTAGTCGCTTAGGGATGTTTTTCTCTATAGCACTGCATGCTGGCTTAATATTGCTAATCCTGTACTGGGGATTTAGCGGCTCTACAGAGTTTAGTGATAACAACCCGGGACCTATTCAAGTATCTATTTCAGGATTAGATGGAGGCAGTGCAAATTCAAAACCACCCCCACCTGTAAAAAAGTCCAAACCTAAACCTCCTGAGCCCGAGCCCGAAGAAGTAGTTGAAGAGGAACCGCCTCCAGAGCCAAAACCCGAGCCTGAGAAAAAAGAAGTTGTAAGAGAGGAACCTAAGAAAGATGTAATTCCACTGGAAGAAAAAAAGGAAGTTGTAAAAAAACCCGAGCCAACGGAAAAACCTAAACCTACAGAAAAACCAAAGCCAAAGGCGACTCCGAAGCCAACGGAAAAACCCAAACCTAAAGCGACAGCTAAACCTACAGACAAGCCGAAGCCTAAAGCTACGAAAAAACCTGAAAAGAAAAAGGATTTCGATAAAGAGAAAGAAAGGATTCTTAAAGATATACAGAGACAAAAAGTTCTAGATCAGCTCAAAAAAGACAAGTCAGATCCTGAAGAATCTTCTGATGAATTTCAAGAAGAAATGCCCGAAGAGATGGGTGAAGAGCAGCGACTTGCCATGGCTGATGATATTAAGTCTGGCGGAGAGCCTGCCTCAGGAGGTAGCTCGAGCAGTACTTCAAGCGGCGGCTCGGCAATAAGTCCTCTAATTATCCGAACTTACGGAAATCAGGTACATAGAAAAATAAAACGGAACTGGAGAGTTCCTCCTGGAACGCCTATAGACGAAGGTCTTTCTACATCTTTGGCTTTTAAAGTTGACGGAACGGGTAAAGTCCTTGACGTAAGAGTTACAAAGTCTTCAGGCAATTCTGTTTTCGACAATTATTGTAAACAAGCAATTCTTCGATCAGCACCGCTTCCTCCGCCACCAGCCGAACTTGCTGATGAGGCTAAAAAAAGTGGAATAGAAATTACATTCAGGCCTGATCTATAAAATTTAGAGATTGTTTTTGGAAAAATAATGAACCTTATACTCATTCGTCATGGAGAGACAGATTGGAACCGAAGCGGCAGGTGCCAGGGTGTGGCTGATATAGTTTTAAATGAAAATGGGAAAAAACAGGCTAGGGAACTGGCGCACTCTCTCAAAGACCACAAAATTAAAGCTATTTATTCAAGTGATTTGATAAGAGCTCGTGAGACTGCAGAGCACATTGCAGAGCATCATGACTTATCTGTACGTTTGGAACCCGGACTTCAGGAAATGAACCAAGGCGAGCTAGAAGGACTTAGCTTCCCTGATATCAGAGATAAGTATGCGGATGTTTTAAAAAAGTGGCGGGAAAGTCCTGAGACATTGAGGCTCCCTAATGGAGAGTCCCTGGTTGAAGTCCAAAACAGGGCATGGAAAGTGTTTGAAAAAGTTCATAGTAATCATCTTGGGGAGACAGTAGTTGTCGTAAGTCACAACCTGACAATTATCACACTTCTATGCAAAATTACTGGTGTAGGATTAAAAGGGTTCAGAGATTTTAATGTTCAGGCTACGTCTAAAAACGTAATAATCTCTGAAAATGGAGATATTAGGGTTGATGTCATGAATGATGTCTCGCATCTATCTCCAATGGAGTCAGTCCCCGCTTTTGAGTCAAAGAGATAACGATCTAAGAGCTGTAACATAAATAAACCTTTAGAATGAGCTGTATGGCTTCTTGTAACATGAAAAATAATGTGGTGTAATTGCATACCAATATGAAAGAAGACATCATCAGAGTAGTCTGTAAATCAGTTGAAAATATTGCGAAGAATAACGACCTTCCGGATTTAACTGTTGATATAGAAGTGGGGATGCCAAAGAGAAAAGAATTTGGCGATTTCTCGGTTAATACTGCGATGCTTATTGCTAACAAGCTTGGGAAAAAGCCTCGAGAAGTGGCAGAGCTGATCATTGAAAACCTTCCCCCTGAGAAGGATGAACTTTTTAATAAAATTGAGATTGCAGGACCCGGGTTTATAAATTTCTATGTAAAAGAAGAATCTATTGTTAATAAACTTCTTGAAATAGAAACTGGGGGAGAAAAATTTGGGACTAGTAATATCGGAAAAGGTGAGAAAGTTCTTGTGGAGTTTGTAAGTGCTAATCCTACTGGTTTTCTTCACATGGGGCATTCCCGTAATGCTGTAGTTGGTGATACGGTAGCCAGAATTCTAAGTGCTTGCGGATACGACGTGGTTAAAGAGTTTTACATAAACGACGCAGGGCGGCAGATGAATTTGCTCGGAGAATCTGTCTTTATTAGATACAAAGAACTCTTTGGACATAGTGAAGAGTTATCTGAAGATGGATACAAAGGTGATTACGTTAAGGATATAGCTTCTCAAATACAGTCTGATAAAGGAGATTCGCTGCTAAAGGATTCTCCAGAACAAGCGTCGGAGTATTGTAAGGAATTTGCAAAAGCAATATTACTAGAAGAGATAAAAAAGGATTTAGCTGAGGTAAATGTACATTTCGATGAGTGGTACAGCGAGAAAGAGAATATTCATGCTGTATTAAAAGGCGCTGAAGATACAAAATTAAACGCAATTAAAGAACTTCTGAATACTAAAGGCGTGCTTGAGGAAAGAGAAGGGGCACTTTGGTTTAAAGCCACTGAGTTTGGGGACACTCAGGATTGGGTTTTAATAAAGAGCGACGGAAGCCCCACATATTTTCTTGCCGATATTGCCTATCATTTTGATAAATATGGGCGCGGCTTTGATAGCATTATTAATATCTGGGGTGCTGATCATCATGGACATGTGTCCAGGCTTAAAGCTGCTCTCAAGTCAATTGGATTGGACGAATCACGTTTCAAAGTATTGCTAATTCAGTTCGTAAGGCTTATGAGACAAGGGCAAGAAGTAAAAATGTCAAAGCGGGCTGGTAGTTATGTAACTATGACAGAGGTTGTGGAAGAGGTCGGATCCGATGTCATGCGCTTTTTTCTTTTAATGCGGAGCACAGAAAGCCATCTGGACTTTGATCTTGATTTAGCCAAGAAAGAATCAAGTGAAAACCCGGTCTACTACATACAATACGCGTACGCCAGGATAGGCAGCATTTTCAAGAAAGCAAAAGATGAGGGCATATCTCAATCGAGCAATAATTTAGGACTCTTAAAAGCCCCTGAAGAAATCGACCTTGTTAAAAAGCTCCTACTGTTTCCTGAAGTTGTGGAAGAAAGTGCTAAATCTTTAGCTCCTCACAAGGTTGCTTACTATCTCCAAGATCTAGCAGCTCAGTTCCATATGTATTATAATAAATGCAGAGTGGTAGACGAAAATCAAGATATCAGCGGTGCTAGATTATATTTGATAAGTTGCGTACGAACAGTGCTCGGCAATGGGCTAAATATGCTCGGAGTTTCGGCTCCGGAGAGGATGTGAGAAATGAGCAATAACAACTCTGGTCCAAAGAATAGTAAGATAATCCCACTTTTTATCACATTCACAATTCTTTTTGTTGTTGTGTTTGGTCTGGGAGTTATCATCGGGAAAGGTCTTGGTGGTTCAGATTCAAATACTGTCGTAAGAAGTTATGATGAGGGAGCTCCTGTCGTGGAGTATGGTGTGCCGGATATTGACACTGAAGAATCAGAAGTTTCTGAATTTGAATCTGAGGAAGTTGTTTTAGATGACGATAAGCCTGTTGTAGAGAAGGATTCTCCGAAAGTATCTGAAGGTGCTGATAATACAGAATCACAAAAAAAAGAGACCACAGAAGTAGTAACACCGACAAAAGCTCCTGAAGAAGCAAAAGCTCCAGAAAAATCTGAGCCTGAGCAAAAAGAAGTAATTGAAGAAAAAGAAACAGCTGAAATTGTTATTGAGAAACCCACACCTTTAGAAAAGAAGAGTCCTAAAGATAGCGGCGCAATGCCCAAAATAGATCCCAACGGACGCTATACTGTCCAGATAGGCGCATTTCAAAATCAAACAGAGGCTAATAAACTCGTAAGTTCACTCAAATCCAACGGCTACCCTGCATTCATTAAGCAAGTACAGACTCCGGATAAGAAAAACTGGTATAGAGTTAGAGTAGGAACTTTTTCAACCAGGTCTAATGCTGTAAGTTATGGCGATAAATTAAAACAAAGCGAAACGAAAGTTAAGTCTGTATTCATTACCGTAAATAACTAGATTAATGCCGATTGCTTGCCTGGTTAACCTAAAGCGGATATTGTTATTTTCGAAAAACTGCAAAATTATTAAGAGAATCAAGTGAGCTAAAATAATGACCCAACCTGAAGAAATAACACAAAGATCTAAAAACAACGAGGGACCGCAACCATCTAAGCTTTTAGGCAGCGGAATTAAAACCTGGTGGCTTCTCTTGATGTTACCAATAGAAGAGTATCTGCTCAAAATAAAGATTCATCCTAACATTCTGACGATATCCACTCTAGTAGTTGGTGTGATAACAGGCTTGGCTTATCATTACGGGTTAATTTTTATCGGCGGCATTTTAGTACTTGGAGGGTCGACTTTTGATATATTTGACGGCAGGGTTGCGAGAGCTCAAGGTATCAATAGTGAAAGCGGAGCCTTTTTTGATTCTAGCTTAGATAGGATATCGGAGGCTTTCATCTATGTCGGTTTACTAAGCTTGTATCAGGGAACAATCTTTGCATACATAGTCTTTTTCATACTGGTTTCTACAACAATGGTTAGCTACACCAGAGCACGGGCAGAAGGGTTGGGTGTAAAATGTGAAGTAGGAATCATGCAGAGAACAGAAAGGGTTGTTTACCTCGGCGTTCTTTCTGTATTTAACTTTTTCGGCAACCTGATTGCAAATGCTTTTGGTTATGGATCTGAGGACTATCTACTTAAACTTTCTTTAATATTGATATTGGCTTTTTCTTCATATACGGCAATTCAGAGAATGGTTCATGTCATGGGTACTTTGAAGAAAAGAGAAAGTGAAAATGCTCCTGACTTAGAATCTGAGACAGAACCTGAAATAGCTGAATCTTAACAATTAGGAATAACTGATCCACATATTTGCTAGTTTCCAAATTCTTAGGTATAAATTCTTTGCCTAAGTAGTTACAAACCTACTCTTTAGGCTAGATATGGTTTTTATCTAAGCTTTTTCTGTACTTGTTTTTTTCTCGATCATAAGAGGCGCGGCATCTTTAAATATAGATTTTGTAAAACCTTATTAATGAGAAGGGATTTGATAACCCGAGTGGAATTTATAGATTAAATTTCTATAGTTAGGCTAACAAATATGCCAAAACGCACTGATATAGAGACAATTTTATTACTAGGTTCAGGTCCAATTGTAATTGGGCAAGCTTGCGAATTTGATTATTCAGGTACCCAGGCTTGTAAAGCTCTGAAAGAAGAGGGATATCGAATAGTTCTCGTAAACAGTAACCCTGCCACTATTATGACCGATCCTACTTTTGCCGATCGTACTTATATAGAACCTTTACATCCCGATATAGTTGAGAAAATCATAGAAAAAGAACGGCCTCAGGCACTCTTGCCTACTTTGGGTGGTCAGACTGCACTAAATATCGCAGTGGAGCTTGCAGAATCTGGAGTGTTGGAAAAATATAATGTCGAGCTAATCGGCGCAAAATTAACAGCAATACAAAAAGCTGAAAACCGCCATTTGTTTAAGCAAGCAATGATTGATATTGGGCTTGAAGTACCTAGAAGCGGAATAGCTCACAATATGGAAGAAGCCTGGCAAGTGGCAGAAGACATAGGTTTCCCTATTATTATTAGGCCTTCTTTTACTTTAGGCGGAGCAGGCGGCAGTGTTGCGTACAACAAAGAAGAATATAAAGAATTTGCTAAATCAGGGTTAGATTTAAGCCCGACCTCAGAAATACTGGTTGAGCAGTCAGTATTGGGATGGAAGGAATATGAGCTTGAGGTGATGCGCGACACAGCGGACAACGTAGTAATCATATGTTCAATTGAAAATCTTGATCCTATGGGAGTTCATACCGGAGATTCTATAACGGTGGCCCCTGCTCAAACCCTAACAGATAAAGAGTATCAGAGGATGCGTGACGCATCGCTAGATATAATAAGAGAAATTGGGGTTGAAACTGGAGGATCAAATGTACAGTTTGGAGTAAACCCCGAAGATGGAACACTGGTAGTAATTGAAATGAATCCTAGAGTTTCAAGGAGTTCAGCACTTGCATCTAAAGCCACCGGGTTTCCAATCGCCAAAATAGCAGCCAAGCTTGCTGTTGGGTATACACTTGATGAATTATCAAACGATATAACCAAATACACTCCGGCTTCTTTTGAGCCCACAATCGATTATGTAGTTACGAAGATTCCAAGATTTACATTTGAAAAATTCCCCCAGACCGAGCCTACACTTACAACCCAGATGAAATCAGTAGGGGAAGTAATGGCGATTGGCAGAACCTTTAAAGAGTCACTTCAAAAAGCCCTACGTTCTCTTGAGGTTGACTCCTGGGGATTAGAGCCGGCTTCAGGTGACATAGAATTAATAAAGCGCAAGCTAAGAACTCCCAATCCTGAAAGGTTATGGTATCTGGCAGACGCGTTTAGAGTGGGGATGGACATAGAAGAAATATATAACCTCACATATATAGATAGGTGGTTTTTACAAAACTTAAAACAGATAATTGATCTTGAAAATAAACTTAGAGAAACAAACGGTCAAACCGAGCTAGACCTAATGAAACGCGCTAAGGAATATGGTTTCTCTGATATTAGAATAGGTGAATTAGTAGGAAAAACAGAAGATGACATTAGAGGATTCAGGATAAAGAACAATCTGAAGTCAGTCTACAAAATGGTTGATACTTGTGCCGCTGAATTTGAAGCATATACTCCTTATCTCTATTCAACATATGAGACTGAGGACGAAGCGCCTCCGACTGATAAGAAGAAGGTTATCATACTGGGTGGTGGTCCAAACAGAATCGGTCAGGGGATTGAGTTTGATTACTGCTGTGTTCATGCTTCATACTCTTTAAATGAAGAAGGATTTGAATCTATCATGGTCAACTGTAATCCAGAAACCGTGAGCACCGATTATGACACGTCAGACAGATTATATTTTGAACCGTTAACACTTGAAGATACTTTATCAATAATCGACCGCGAAAAGCCCTGGGGAGTAATTGTTCATTTAGGTGGTCAAACCCCGCTTAAACTTGCTATACCTCTCGAAGAGAGGGGGGTGAAGATAATCGGAACATCTCCCGATAACATAGACCTTGCTGAAGATAGAGAAAGATTCAGAGAGCTTGTCCAAAAGCTTGGTCTGAAGCAACCAGAAAGCGGTATTGCCAGAAGCCCGGACGAGGCTCTGCAAATAGCTCAAGATATAGGTTATCCAATAGTGGTAAGACCTTCTTATGTTCTTGGTGGTAGGGCTATGGAGATTGTTTACAAAGAGGAATCACTTAAAAGGTATATTACCGAGGCAGTAAGAGTATCTCCTAATCACCCCATATTAATAGATAAGTTTCTTAAAGATGCCAAGGAAGTAGACGTCGATGCAATATCAGACGGTAAAACTGTTGTTGTAGGTGGAGTTCTAGAGCATATTGAGGAAGCTGGTGTGCATTCAGGTGATAGCGCAATGGTACTGCCCCCATATTCAATAGAGAGTTTGATAATTGAAGAGATTAAACGCCAGACCAAAGAGCTCGCATTAGCTCTAAATGTCAAAGGATTAGTAAATATACAATTTGCGGTTAAAGATTGGGAAGTTTATATAATTGAGGTAAACCCAAGAGCTAGCCGTACGATCCCATTTGTGAGTAAAGCCATAGGAGTTCCGCTGGCTAAATTGGGCACTAAAGTGATGATAGGAAAAACTTTAGAGGAACTTGAGTTCACTGAAGAAATCGTTCCGAAGCATGTATGTGTAAAGGAATCAGTTTTTCCATTCATAAAATTCCAGGGTGTTGATACCATCCTTGGCCCAGAAATGAAATCCACTGGCGAAGTAATGGGAATTGATACTGAGATTAGAAGAGCCTTTGCTAAATCTCAGATTGCTGCGGGGAATGACCTGCCGCTATCGGGAACTGCATTTATTAGTGTAAAGGATGATGATAAGCCGCAAGCTTATTTAATAGCCAAGAAACTCTCAGAACTTGGTTTTCAAATAATGGCAACAAGCGGGACAGCCGCATATTTTGAAAGTTCGGGACTTAACTGTATATTTGTCAAAAAAGTAAGTGAAGGGCGTCCTCACATTGTGGATCATATTAAAAACGGGGAAGTCCATTTGTTAATAAATACTACATTTGGGGAAAAAGAGGTGGCACAGTCTTACTCTATCAGAAGAGCATCTATTATTCATAGAGTGCCTTATTTTACCACTATCGCCGCATCAAGAGCAGCTATGGGCGGTATTGAAGTTATTATAAATGAAGGGCTCGACGTAAAAGCTATTCAGGACTACTATTGATGTTGTATAATTATATTTCTGTTTATGAGTTGTAATTGTTTTATTAACGAAGTTATTGGAGGCATGCATCGTGTCAGTTGAGAGAGTCCCTATGACACCTAATGGGCATAAGAAGTTGCAGGCGGAGCTGCATCGTTTAAAAACTGTTGAAAGACCTGATGTAATAAAAGCAATAGAGTACGCCAGATCACTGGGCGATCTTTCAGAGAATGCCGAATACGAAACCGCAAAGCAGAGGCAGTCTTTTGTAGAAGGCAGAATTCAGGAATTGGATAGTAAACTCAGCAGGGCTGAAGTAATTGACCCGGCGACTTTAAAGAATAAAGACAGGGTAACGTTTGGGCTTCATGTTAAGCTTGAAGACTTAGACACTGGTGATACCGTAACCTATCAGCTGGTAGGTCCGGACGAATCAGAACCTGAGAATGGGATGATCTCAATTACCTCTCCAATAGGGCGTGCACTTATTGGTAAACAGGTAGATGATGATGTAGTGGTACAGGCTCCGGGCGGGATTAGGGAATTTGTTGTTTTAGATATATCGTAAAGTAAAAGAGACAATAGCTTTGTGAAGTGTTTTAAGTATGATATTTTATAGTTCTTGTTACCACGGAGGCTCAAAATCAATGAAAAAGAGTTCAATATTATTCGCACTTGTTCCACTTGTTTTTATGGCTTTAGTTTTCTCGGGATGTGGAGAAATCAAGACTACTTCTTATTTCACACCTACAAAGACCAAGCTAAAAGATTATCAAGCTGTTCAGTTTGAAAACTTTGAGACTGAAATCGAGGATTTCCCAAAAGAAGCCTTAGCAAAGATTCCAGCCGAGTCTGCCGCTTTACTCGATACCAAGGACAAATTTAAGGAAGTCAGCAACTCTGAAATAACCAATATCCCAGCTTCGGAAACAGTGATTATCTTGGGCGAAGTTGCTGAATTCAGACCTAGTTCCGATGTAAGTTTCGAAGGTGGTGGAATTAAGTTTGGTGAAGTTTCAATCACAATAAAATTGGCTCTACTAGATAAAGCTACGGGTAATGAGATTGCAACTGGTGAAATCAACGGGTTTAGCTCTCTAGGCTTTATGGCAAAAGACATATATGAAAGTATGGCTAAAGAGATTGTGAAGTATATCTTAGAGATTTATTAAGATAGAAGTTAGACTATTATATCGAGCACTTAATATTCAGGAGGGATTGATGAAAAGATTCACACTAGGATTACTGATAATATCAACAATATTTGCAGCAGCACTAATTCAAGGCAATGTAGCTATGGCACAAGGCTCGGCTGCTGAAGATTATAAGAAGGGCAGAGAAGCTTTCCTTCGTTTCACCCCAGATAGTTTTAAGAATGCTATTAGCTATTATAACAAAGCTATTAAGGCCGATCCTAATTATGCCCCTGCTTACGCAGGTCTTGGGGAACTCTACTCCTTTCAGGGCTTTTACAAGTCTGAAGTTAAAGAAGATTATGAGAAATACTATATAAACTCTTATAAGAATATGAATAAGGCTTTAAAAATCAATCCGAATTTAGAGTCTGTTCAGTTAGCTCTAGCATATACGTACCTTCATCTCAGTAATGAAAAATCGGCAAGTAATACTGCACAGGGCATTTTGTCTAAGGATCCTAACAATGCAGAAGCTCTTTACATTTTATGGGCATCTAGAGGGCAGAACCCATCTAATCCAGAAATCAGGAAAGCTTTAGAAATAAATCCAAAATTAGTACCTGCTCTTATTGGATTGGGAACAGCTTATTATGAAAAGAGGCGCTCTTTCAATCAGGCTGAAACCTATTATAGGCAGGCGGCCAAAATTGCTCCTTCTCCTGAAATTCATAACTATCTAGGTAATGCATTAATTTATCAGGGGTATTACCCACAAGCCATAAAACAGTTCCAAAACGCTATAAAACTAGATCCCAACTATGCGTCTGCTTATCAAAATATGGGAATTGCTTATTATTATATGAATAAGCCTCAAGACACAATTGCTTCAGAAAAAAAGGCAATATCTCTCAATCCAAACAGTCCTGACGCATACTTCTTTATCGCACAGAGTTACGATAAAGCTAAGAACACGCAGCAGGCTGTAAGCTACTATAACCAGTTCCTCAATCTAGTTTTGGGACAAGATGAATATTCTATATACGTAAAAACAGCAGAACAGCGCCTAGCGGCACTTGGTGGAAGACGTAAGTAAACAATTATTTAGCTACAAATAGTTTCAGTGGTCGGGGCTTTCATGCAAAATGATGCAAAGCAGGTAGAACTAATTGACTTGTCGTTCTCTATGGAATCAAGTGGCACGTTGTGGAATGTTGTCTTTGAAGGGTTTGATCAGAATGTAGTCCTTGTTTCAAAGTTCACAGGGCATGGACCCAAAGCAGTTAATACGCTCTATAGATTTGGATTTATGATATTTGAGAGATCCAAGGACTGCAAAGTAGAACCTAAGGATTGGGGGATTGAAATTAGAAAATCTCTTTCTGAGAATGACACGGAGTTAGTCGATGAATGGACAACACTTATGGAAAATGTTCGTGAAGAGATGACAAGTTTAGTGCCGTACACACAATGACACCAGCTCAAATGTTGAAATCATAAAACAATCACATCTGCGGCAATTATTTTATTGATCTCCCCGTCATCAGTTTTAACCATTAAATAACCTCTCTCATCAACCCCGATTGCACTTCCCTCGTAGGGCTCTTGATCTTGTATCCTTACTTGAACTCGTTTGTTTAGATCTCCCCAGGTGTTTGTCCATTGTGTTAAAACTTTTGCTTTACCATTATTTATAAATATTTGATACCAAGTTTCTAATTCGAGAAGTAAATCTGCAGCAAACTTTGAGCGGTTAATATCTTTGCCTAGGTTCTCCTTAAGAGATGTTGCTATGTTTGCAACTTTCCCCATCTCGTTGTTTATGTCTTCTCTGGTCATATTAATATTTACTCCGATTCCAAGAACTATAAAATCAACCATTTCTCTTTTAGTTCTTATTTCTGTTAAAACACCGGCTACTTTCTTTCCCTTAATCTGTATATCATTGGGCCATTTGATTTTTGCTTCGGAAACCCCGGATTTTTCTATAACTTTATTAAGTACTATCGAGGCAATAAGAGTAAATAGAGGGGCATCTGAAGCTGCAAGCTCAGGGCGAAACAGGATTGAAATATATAGATTCGTTCCTGCTGGAGATATCCATCTGCGGTCTAAACGACCCCTTCCTCCCGTTTGTTTATCAGCAATTACTACAGTGCCTTCTGAAGCGCCTTTCTCACCCAAATCCAGCAGTGCAGTGTTGGTTGACTCCATTTCATCCTGGTAGTGGATCACTTTCCCCAAGGAAGCTGTTCTAAGCAGCCCATTTAGCTTTTGTATCATAGAGGATGTCATAATAAATACCGGTACTAATGTAGCATAACTTTAATACTTTAACTGGTAAACAAAAGATTTGTGCTTATACTAATACCCCAAAATCAAATACATTGAGGGAATTTAACTATGAATAGGCTTTTTATTTTATCTTTATTCTTAATGCTTTGTATCGTGCCGCCTTCTTTTAGCCTGGGAAATGAAACAACTACCACTATTGATGCAAGTGAATTTAAAGAAGTTACCGTTGCAGAACTAGTGTCTGATCCAAATCAGTTTAACGGTCGACGTGTAACGCTAGAGGGATTTGTGGATAAAGTTGAGTATACGAAATCCAGCAAGGGAGAACCCTTTACCCTATTTAGAATGAATGACGGAAGCGATAATGAAATTAGAGTGTACTATGAGGATGAGCACTTGCCCCTCTCAAAGGGTGATAAAGTGAAAATCCAAGGCAGATATAAAAAGCAAAAGAAATATCTGCTCTATAAAATAAAAAATGTAATAAAAGCCAGAACAGTAAAGAAAATTGAAAATACATAGTTTTATTGAAGGACTTTATTTGACATTCTTAGCTGAATTTAAAATTTCTGCTTTAAAAATTGCTAAATACTAATATAATATCTTTTTTATGACCCTCCTTGGTTCCGGATTCAGAAGAATCCTATTACTACTCATTATTGCAATAGCAGTAATATTGATTGCACTCAATATTATTCTAAATATTAAACTCAGAGCAGATATACCATCCCTAATCTCTCAATTCTCAGAACAAACACCCTACGATATAAATGTCGGCGAAATCGGATTAGACCCTTTATTTAGATTACAACTGGACAAAGTATCTGTAATAGATCCGGCTTCCACCACAAAGAATGTCCTAAATGTGAGGCAGGTGACTATAGAACCTCATATTCTTTCTTCGTTGTTTAACCAAAAAATAATCTTAGGTGAGATTGTTCTAAAAAGTCCTAAAACTCAATCTAGCAAAGAAAATGTAGATAAGCTAGTAGATTTTATAAAATCCAAAATTAGTCAAGACAGCCAAAAACCTTCTTTAGTAGAATTCAATATAATAAAAGTTTTGGATGCTGGTTTTCAGGTCACACCCAAATTTCTCGTTTCAGTTCCAAACCTTACCGTAGACTTCAGTGATGAAAAGCTCGAAGAAGCTCAGAGTATCAATCTTGATGGCAATATAGTTTTACTTGAGAAAGAACTAGCATTAAATGGCTTTGTTCAAATTTCACCTGAGAAAACCCATGGTGAGCTTGAGCTTCAAGTTGATGATATTGACGTGATGGCCGCCTCTGGGTTATTGGATGGCTCCAAGAGCTTGAGAGTGAATACTCGATTGAGTTTTGAGATTGCGGATTTAATAACAGTAAACGGGAAATTAACCGTTGATTCTAGTAAAGGAATATTTAGTGAAAAGTCATTTGCAGAGTTGTCGTACGATTTGAACTACGATAAGACTTCTGATATCGCAAAAGTAAATGCCTTAGATTTTCAAGTAAATGACATTTTAGAAGGTTCATTTACTGGTGACATAGAAAAAGTTATAGAAGAGACAATCTTCAATCTTTCAGGAAAAGCGGATTCTTTGGATTTAAGAGGTCTCATGGTTCGTATTTTTAATGATGACAAAGGTATAGTTTCCGGGGAGCTTAGTACTGAAAATCTGAAGATAAGCGGCTCAAGAGCAAAAGATAATATCAACTTCAGCTCAGATGCATATTTAAAAGATTTTAAATTCAGCTCAGATAGTGATGATGATCCAAGTATAGACTCACTCGGCTGTGATTTAAAAGTTAAACAACATTTTACAAGCTCAAATAACTTCATGCTTTCATCTAGCGGGAGATGTACTGCAGATGCATTCTCCTGGGATAAGACAGGGGCTGTACAGAATATCGTATCTCGCGTCGATTTGAGTTCTAACAACAAATGGTCTGACAATAAAATCTCCTTATCAAATATCAGAAGCGAATATATGGACGGTAGTGCAAGCGGAACCCTGAACTTTTTTCTGTCTAAGGGATTTGGAGGTGGAATTACTAATATCACAGGAGATATCATAGGCAATAATCTAAATTTGGAGATGACTCCTAAGACTATTATTCCTGCCAATATTGCAGGAAATGCAGAGTTTGCAAGCGCAAGTTTTGAAGGCGGTTCAAGTAATTACAAAGCGGATATTTCTCTAATAATTAACAACTTTCTTCTTAAATCCAATAAGGGTAGAGAGTTTAAAGTTTCCAAATTGCAAACAAAGGAACCTATAGATTTTGAATTTAAATCTCTCAGCGAAGAAGATCAGAACTCTGATAATTCGGCCCAGGATGAGATCCTTATTAAAGCTAAGGGGGTTTCGTATCAACAACTGGCTTTTGAAGAATATCTTATCAACAATGGAACTGTAAAAGAGTTAGATTTCCTTCTAGAACTTAGTAAAGATAAATGGACACTAAATATGTCCTCAGAAGGGTCAGGTTTCAGTATTTATGGCTATGATGTATCTCTTAATAAATTTAGTGAAAACCTGAGTATAGAAAATAGCGGTAGGGAAGGTTTTAAAGGAAGTATCGAAGGGGTGGGTGGTAGATATAAGAGCATTGATTTCCCGAATCTATCTTGGGATTACAATTTTATCAATGACAGAATAATAGTTTCTAATGTGAGTGCCCAAATAAGCACATTAGGACTATTTAAAACAGACGGGCTTTCTATTAATGTTGGTTCTCAAGCAGGGGGATATCCTTACAAAGTGGGATTTGATGGGGCAACATTTGCGGGATTTGAAGATAAATTAAAGTCAGATGGTATAAAAGGAACCTTTACAATAAATAAACCGGGCACTACTGATAAGGACTGGTTCGGAAACATCAACATTAAAAAAACTGCTATCATATCTCAAACGATAGATGATATTTCAAATTCAATTACTCCTATACCGGGCGGTATTAATCTCGAAAATATAAAAGGAAAGTTTCTAAACGGAGATATAACTGGCAAGATTAGTCTCGATACGACTACCTCACCTTCTGGTATAAAGACCGACGTAAAACTAGTTAATGCTTCTATCCAATCAGCGGGGACGACTATAAAACTAAATGAATCTAATCTAGAATTTTTAGGGACTTTGCCTAATGGTTCCCTTCCTGAAGGAAACGCCAATCTAGAATTCAAAAACCTAGTTTTACAAAATGGTGAAAATTCTTCTTCACTTGCAGCAAACCTCAAGACTAAAACAATAGCTGAAACCTTATACATAGAAGAGGGGTTTATAAAAGGTAACGGTAATCAGGAGATTCGTTTTTCTGGAGAGATGGAAAATTCACTTAATGAAAATAGGACTTTAAAGCTCACATTCCCCGAGGTGGTTATTTCTGATGCAGTGGGATTACTATCACCCCTTATCCCTGATGATTTTAGAGAATTTAAGACCAGAGGCTACGCCGCTATGGATTTGATCTTCCGTAACCTTCTCTATCCGCAAGAGAGTTGGATCGGTAAATTAAGCTTAAAGAATAGCTCGATTTCAGGGGATTATGGTGGGGCTCTACTATCTGTTGGCGGCATAAACGGCACAATAACGATAAAAGATGATGCAAGTTCTGATAACCCCTTAGCAACTCTAATGGGAGAGAATTTAAAGCTATCAAAGAGTGTATTTCAGAAATTCCATAAGTCATTTAGAGAAGCTAATCTTGAGAGAGAGGCTCTGGATTTCCTTAGTATCAAAATGATAGAGTATGGGATACTAAAATTTGAAGATGTCGAGTGCGCTTTGGAAGTGGATCGGCAAGAAATTAATCTTAGACGAGTAATCTCAAAATTATTCAGGGGAAACTTATACGGAGCCGGTCTATTAAAATTTAATCAGGATAATAGCGAGTTTAACCTTTCTCTATTGTTTAACGAGATCAGTCTTGAAGGCATATCAGAGAGAATCTCTCCAAATCAGGAATACATAACAGGCAGGATAAACGGACTTGTCTGGCTAACAGGCGAAGGAGTGGATCTAAATGCAATTGACGGGCCGTTTAAGTTCTGGTCCAAAAAATCAAGCAAGGAACATAGGAAAATCGGCAAAGCATTGCTTGATAAACTAGGGGCCAAGGAAAGATTAATTCTGGGATCAAATCGTTCATATGATAACGGTAATATTTCAGGTTATATTAATGATGGACTTATTACATTTAAAGAGTTTGACGTTTCAAATAGTATATTAGGAATAAAAAATCTATCGATCCAGGCGGACCCTGTGAAAAATTCTATTACGATCGCCCATTTGATTTCAGTAGTTAGAGAAATCTCTAGAAGATCGGAAACAGGAGGGCCTACGATTGAAACAAATTAAGAGAGGTGAAATGATGGAGAAATTAGCAAGTAATATTATTAAACCCTTAGTACTATCTATTTGTTTCCTTGTTGTTTCTTGCGCGACTATAACTGTTAATGTTTATTTCCCGGCAGAAGAGGTTAGAGACGCTTATTCCAGCCTGGAAGAGGAATTCTTGGAACAGGATGCCGAAGATAACTCTACTACAGATCAAGCTCCTGAAACACAGACAGTCAGTCCAACGCCCAAGCCTCAAAGTAAAAATGTATATCCTGATAAACCTGCATTATCTGAGACTAAGGTCGTTATAATTAAGCGTAAAATATCACTTGATTTCAGCAACTATGCCTGGGCACAGGGAAATATCTCTCAACAAATTGCTCAGAAGATAAGAGCGATGCCTCAGGTTATTAATGCCTACAAGAGCAGAGCAAAACGTCAGGGTGTAATAGACCAAATGCTATCTCAAAAGAAAGTTGTAGAAGGCAGCCAGGGACTTCTCGTTCAAAAGACAAGCCTAACACCCTCAGAGACTCAGGCATTTAATGCTGAGAATTCTGATAGGAAGACAATTATTCAGGGTATGGCAAGGGCCATTGTTGAGATTAACAACTTAGACCCGACGCCTGAGAACATCAATAAGGTCCTTCCCGAAGCTGCGCGCCAGTTTGCAAGCGTGAGGAGAAGCGGAGGGTAAATAACAGGATTTTTAATAGAACATTTAACAACTTAATGCCGGAGCGTCTATAAAAGATTGTTTAGACGTTCCGGTTTTTTGTTTAAGTTGCATAATTGGCTTTCGATATATAGATTAATATATTGCTAATAAGGTTTTATTATGTTTATTAAACCGTGATCTTTTTATATGGAGGGATGAGAAATCAAGCTAACCAAGAAATTATTGTCCGTTCTAACCGGCCTGGTTTTAATATCGTTGCACCTGCTTTTCCCTACAGAATTAATTGCACAGAGTTCTGATGAATCTTTAACTTCATCTGACTGCTCTATTCCATTTGAAGCCCAAAATTTGAAACCTGGAGATCCAGATACAAAAACACCTGTTAAGATTGGGTTCTTTGTGATTGATGTAAAGGAGATAGATGACTTAGAACAGACTTTTACAGCCGATGTATGGTTTAATGAAACTTGGAATGATTCCCGTCTATCTGAAAAAGCGCTAGGGAGATCTTTAGAAAAGTGCGTTTATAGGGAAGGTGAAATTTGGACACCGCAGATAGTTGTCATAAATAGAAATGGTGGAGAACAGCTACTTGCTAGGATAGCAAGGGTGGATAAAGACGGCAATGTGAACATCATACAACGCTATGTTGGTGATTTGACATCCGACCTGGATTTCTCAAATTTTCCCTTCGATACTCAGGAACTCCATTTTATTATGGCTGCAGTTGGACCCGATGCTGAGGATATAAAGTTTGAATTAGATAATGATACAACTGGTCAGCGAGATTTCTTTTCAACTGAGGGTTGGTCCATAAAACTTGTAGAGGGTAAAAGTAGTAACGAAAATATAAAAACCCGAAAATATAAAAACCTGGGGCAATGCTCCGATTCGCACTCTTCACCGGATGGATTTCATGCTCACAGCCGAGAGAGACAGGGGTTATTATATATGGAAAGTAATAGTTCCATTATGTTTAATAGTCCTTATGGCTTGGGCTGTATTCTGGATTGATCCTAAGCATCTGGGACCACAAGTCGGGCTTTCAACAGCTACTGTTTTTACATTAATTGCTTACAGATTTTCAATAGGTTTTAGTCTTCCAAAGGTTTCTTACTTCACCCGAATGGATAATTTCGTTTTGTTCTCAACGATTTTAGTTTTCATTGCATTAGGTACCGCTATAGCTACAAGTAAGATTTCTTCAGACGGGGAGAACGCACTGGCCAAGAAGATTGAGAAATATATGAGAGTGATATATTTAGTCGTTTTTGGTTGTATACTTGTATTTACTTTGTTGTTGTAGTTTGGTTGGTAGGGTGTGTAGTTAAAACATATTATAAGAGGGGTAATATCATGTTTAAGAATAGCCTTATTGGCATATTCATCCTTGTGTTGTCATTAGTAATGTTAAGTTGTGATGGAGGGGGCAATACCGGAGACATACTGCTTGAGGGGGTAATTTCAAATTCTTCTCAGTTTGGCGAAATTACTGTAACGGTTTTACAAGGCAGCTCCAGACTGGGCAGAACTACGGTCAGTTCCGAGGGCAACTTTGGAATTAGGTTTCGTTCATCGACCGGTGTGGTTTCCTTGCAATTCGAATCCTCTACCTTCAACGCCACAAGACCCAACATTCAAGTGGTTGATCAAAGTACTACTAATTTAAATATTACTCTTCAGCTAAACCCGACATTGATCATAATTGACCGTTGGCAGGTCTTTCAAGACCCCATATCCCTCTCGGGTAGCCAAGCGATAGACTATAACGAAAGCCAAGCCGAGTTTAATCTGGATGGTAACGGCGGAAACTGCATGTTTGCGGGTGGCAGCACTCTTATTACCTACAGAGTAAAGAGCATCAGCATAATCGATTGCAGAGAAGGAGTGCGTGCACAGTCTTCAGGTTCTATTGTTCTGGAGGCAGATGAGATGATACAGATATCCGGCAACCGAGATGCAATCTTAGCGCTTGATGATGCTTTCATAGGAGTCGGACAGACCTCAAGTCCTGTAAACAACACAATTGTTATACAGTCTGCTAATCAATTTGGTATAAATGCTTCCGGCAATTCAATAGTAGATATAGATCCGCAAAATCAGTGTTCAATCAGCGGTGGAAGAGGTGCGGTTAATATTAATGGCAGTGCTTCTGTAGATACATCCACCTGTACGCTATCAGACGGATAAACTATCTAAAGATTTTTATAAACTTGAATAGACTATATTCCGAGATAATTCACATATTCAAGAACTCAGAGTGATTTTGGGTTCAGCCTTAATTTACAGAATATGCTTGTTTTGTGTAATCTAGTAACTAGTTGACAGATAGTATTATATCTTATCGATAGTTATGGAGGACTGAATTATGATTAAGACGGATAAACCCGGCTTTCTTAGGCTCATTGCAGGTTCAATAAGATACAAAATGTTTAACTTCATGGCCTCCATTCTCACCTTGCTCATTCTTTCCGCTGTTTTGGAGGGACACAGATATGGTTACCTCGTACTCAATATTGCAAGCACTATCGTATTTATTTTGGGGATATATGCTGCCGGCAGAAACAAAAGAAATGTAATAATATTAATATTGTTCGGACTACCTTGGTTTCTCTCGGAATGGATCTTTACTAAATCACCTGAAACTATTTTTACAAGCGTATTATTCTTTCTGTTTATAACTGGAACAATTACAGACCATATTTTGCACTCCGAAGAAGTATCTACCGACACACTGTATGGAGCAGTTTGCGTGTTCTTACTGTTGGGTCTTCTATGGGCTTCTATCTATGGTTTCCTTGAATATATTTCGCCGGGAATTATCTTTGTTAACAACAATGCTGAAGTTCTTAATTCTCTCACTTCGAACCAAATAATATATTACAGCTACACAACACTAACTACTTTAGGCTATGGAGATATAACATCCCTCACACCTTCGGGGAGAATTGTATCCGTGCTAGAGGCTATTGTAGGTCAGCTTTTTATTGCATTTTTAGTAGCGCGTTTAGTTGCTATATATACTGCAAATGCTTTAAGGAAGAAGGACGATTCATAGATTAAGATTTATGAATGAAAAGGATCGGATTAAATCATATCCATAAAACAAATATGCAAACTTGATAGTAAAAGCTATAAAGACTATAGGTGCAAACAAGAGTATTGGATAACGTTTCAACCCGCATGCCGCGTACAATATATCAAACGGTATAGGAGAAGCGGCTCCTGCAAACAAAATCAGACTTATCACCCAAAATGAACGTCCCTCAGTCCAGGGATGGTTTTCTATATTTGAGAAATTGCGTTTAATGAACTTTGATTTTCCGAAATATCTGGCAATAAAATAGGTAATTGTAGAACCAGACATGGACCCCAAACCCATAATTATTATTAGCCGGATAGGTTCAAAACCCAGCATAGATCCTAAAATTGCGTATATCCAGACCGGTAGTGCTAAAGGTGTACTACTAACAGTAGTTATTAAGTAGAGGACAATATCTATTCTGTCCTGTCCGTAGGTTAGTAGTAATGTCTTTCCAATATTAACAATTTCTTCTTTGAATATGAATGGAAGCACTATGCTTGTAATTATTACAATAAGTGCGAACAAGACTGTTACATTAAATGTTTTGTAGAAAGCGCTTAGTTTTTTGGTAACCATTTATCTCTGTTATAAAACAATATTATTGTTAGAATAAAATTAACCAATTGTGAGTAAATAGTTAATATCGCTTTTATACTGCTCCCCATTAAGAATGAAGTATGGTTCAGTTGGCAAAATATCGGTAATACACAATGGAACTAAAACATATTGTATGGAACTAAAACAATTGTTTTGAATATGCATATGTGATAATATTAAATACCATCTAGATAAAGGAGGATGTAGGATTATGATTAAAGATAGGATCTCTTTATTCTTAGCTGTTTTTCTTACCATTGGGTTCTTGTTTGTGGCTTTACCTGAAAAGGGATATGCAGGTATTGATATGTTGCCATCGGATTTCGATTGCTGCTCAAATGGTAGTGAGTGTTTTGATAACGCAGACTCACCTGGTGATATGATTCCTTGTCCGAAAGATGGCGTTTTTGAAGAAGGAGCGGTTTGTAGTGTGAGCAATCAATGCGTTCCTTATGTTCAACAAAATGTCCCAACCATATCTGAATGGGGCTTAATAACCATGGCAGGAATATTAGGATTAGTAGGATTTATGGTAATAAGAAGAAGGAAAGTTACAGCTTAAAACTTACAAACATTTCAATTTAAACTTAAAAAAAGGGAGCTTCGGCTCCCTTTTTTGTTTAGTCACTCATCGAAGGGTGTTATTCTTCAGTACTAGAATTTTCAATTTTAACTAGCCTTGACTACCACATTGATTCTATACTATTCTGTAAATAGGTATATGGTGAGGTATATATGAAATCGTTATGCATAAAATATAAGATGCGGGTTCCAGCGATTCTTTTAATTGCTCTATTTGTAGTAATTTCCTGCGCTCAGAAACAAAGCATAGATTCTGAGAACTCACAATCATATGATAAAACTTCAGAAAACACTACACAACAGAAGGGAGTTTCATTAACTGAAAAATCTTCAGTTCCGGGAGATTACGAACCCTATCCCGTATTTAAAGCCAGCGAAATACTGGACCCAGAAATTCTAAAAGGTGAGCACCATGAAGTTGCTGAGGAAGTTACAAACGACTGTATCTGGAATTCCTATACTATAAAATCAGATTTTGGCGAATATGAAGCTCATAATGCCAGGATGTTAGAAACTCGTGTTAATGAAATTAATGCAACAGCAAAATTGCAGGACATCTCTGGGGGACAGGCTCTTGCAGTAGGCGCTGCTGAGAGTGTGATAAATCCTTTCAAGTCTGCAATAAATATAGCAACCAATCCGGTCGATACTGTAGCGGGTGTTCCAGGAGGGATTGTTACATTTTTTAAGAAAATATATTACTCCGGTGAAAAGGTTGTCATTGTGACGGGACAGACTGCACAAAGTGTAGGTGGAGCTGTTGTAGGATCGGGAGATGAGAACGGTGAGGGAGGAGAAACTTTTTCAGATCTAACTGGAAATGTTGCGTATCTTACAGATTGGTATTTGGGCATAAGTGGCGGAGAACGGCGTGTGGCAAAAAAAGCAGGTGTGGATCCATACACGTCAAATCCCGAACTTGCAGCAGAATTAAACAGAGTAGCTAAATACGATAGAATAGGGCGGCTTGGTCTTGGGTTTGCTAATATACCCTCGGTTCCCGGTATGGGATATGTAAAAGATGTTAATCATTATGTTTGGGATAAAGACCCTAAAGAGTTAAGAGAATTCAATAAGAAGAACCTATTAGAGATGGGTATTGAAGAGGGACTTGTAGAAGAATTTTTAGATTCTCCGTATTACAGCCCGACTTTTCAAACTACAATTGTTTTTTCATTGTTGCGGATTCCAGATGTAGCGAACCGGGAAGAAGTGATAGAAGATGCTGTTGTAGCTTCATCTATTCCTGAATCGAAATTCTTCATGAATATTGTTCTACTTCTTGTGTGGTTTAATAACACCCAGTCTCCTCTGAAAGAAATAATAAATCACGGAGACATTACCTCAGGACTTACCGTAGATAATAAAATTGTAACAATCATTCCAGTCGATTATTTATGCTGGTCTGAGAAAGTTGCAGGAGCTGCAACCTTTCACACCCAAGTCTTCAGCGATGTAGATGCTAATGGTAAGGAGCTATGGATAGTGGGTGAAATATCAGAACGTGCAACTCTTGAATTTGCCAATTTGGGATGGGAAGTCCATGAACAAATTTCTATCGAAGATGAGCCGGTTACCGAGGATGTCGACAAGAGTGAGGCCACCAAAGGCATTAACCAAAGAGCGTTTGACGTTTTTAAAGAAGAAGATTTAGAAAAGAATGATTCTCAAAACTAGGATTCAATATAGTTTGCTTTCTTCTAACTTGATAAATAGCGCTGATCTGGTTGAATATCTATCATGAACAGACGCAAAGTTGTACTTATTCCGGGGGATGGAATTGGTCCTAATATCTCAAATGCGGTTAAAAAAGTAGTAGAAGCTTCAGGTGCTCAGATAGACTGGATAGAGCGGAAAGCTGGGCTTTCAGCTCTTGAAGATGGTTCTGACGTCCTTCCCGATAGTACCATTGAGGCAATTAAAGAGCATAAAGTCGCCTTAAAAGGCCCTTGCACTACTCCTATTGGTGAGGGCTTTACTTCCGTAAACGTACAGCTCAGGAAAACATTAGATCTTTACGCGGCCGTGAGACCCATTAGGAATCTCAGTGGAGTGGAGACTCGTTATTCAGGCGTTGATATTGTAATAATTAGGGAGAATACTGAGGGTTTGTATAGTGGTGTGGAAAACACCGTATCACCAGGGGTCGTTATGACTATGAAGGTTGCGACCGAGAAAGCCTGCCACCGTATTGCCAAAAAGGCATTTGAATATGCCCGCAAGAGGGGCAGAAAAAAAGTCACTGTATTTCACAAAGCGAATATAATGAAATTGACCGACGGACTTTTTATTAGAAAGTCAAAGGAAGTGAGTGAAGAGTATAGAGATATCGAATATGAAGAAGTAATTATTGATGCCGGATGTATGAAAATTGTTCAGGATCCCACTCAGTTTGATGTTTTACTTCTTGAAAATTTATACGGGGATCTGCTTAGTGACCTTTGTGCCGGTTTAGTTGGCGGGCTTGGAGTTGTACCGGGGTCTAATATCGGTGATAAAGAAGCTGTGTTTGAAGCAGTTCATGGTTCAGCGCCTGATATTGCAGGTAAAAATATTGCCAATCCTCTGGCGCTTCTGATGTCATGCGTGATGATGCTGAACTACATGGCTGATAACGAAAGCAGAGACGATTTCAGACACTGTGCAGAGAAGATCAAAGAAGCGTATGACAAAGCTCTGGAAGAGGGAGAGACAACTCGCGATCTTGGAGGGAAACTTGGTACTCAGGAATTTGCTCAGGCAATTATAGATAGGATGTAGCCAACATCTATTCTCTTCAAATTATTCTAGGGATTAAGATTAGATTTTAATACTCTCAAAAAATTTCCACTCATGATTTTTGTAACCCGTTCTTCTGAATAACCTTTATCACAAAAGAACTCGGCGATCTTAGGAAGGTCTGCTACGGTTTTTAAGCCTTGAGGGAAGTCCTCAATTCTTGCCCCGTCCATATCGCTTCCGATCCCTACATGGTCTTCTCCGCATAGGTTGATCATATAATCAGCATGAGCAAAGACTTCTTCCAGTGTAGGTTTTTTATCTCCAATCTTTAGAAAATAGTTATATAAAACTATCCCTATAACACCGCCTCTTTCAGAGATTGCTTTTAGTTGCTCGTCTCTTAAGTTTCTCGGATGGTCTGTTAAAGCCCTTGCATTTGAATGAGTCGCTATAGGTATCAGATTTGTAAGCTCTACAGATTCCCAAAAACACTTCTCATTTAGATGTGACAAATCCAAAGTGATTCCAAGCTCATTCATTCTCTTAATTAACTGCACACCTTCTTCAGATAAACCGTCTTCAGAATCGTTGCCCGAAGCATACTGATTCTTATTGTTCCAAGCAGGCCCTATAATTCTGACTCCTCTCTCATAAAAATTATCTAGGTTCGAGACGCTCTCAATTGGATCAGCTCCTTCGATTAAAGTTAAAAAGCCTATCCTTGGATCTTGGCCAAATTTCGCAAGATCCTCTACTTTTGTAATTTGATACACCTCATCCGGGAATGTCTTGTATATTTCTTCGTATTTAGAAAGCTGATCTAATCCGGATTCAACAGTCTTCTCAGGTTTATGTTTTGGGTGAATGAATACCGTATTAAATACCATTCTGACATTGCCTTCTTTAAGCCCGGGAAGCGTGATCATGCAAGGCATATCGGGGTTTGCGAAATCCCTTTTGAAATAGTTTAGGTGAAAAGCTATATCTTCGTGCGCGTCTATGATTAAGAAGTTTTTTGACATATCAATTAAGAATAAAAACCCAGGCTTGCAAAACTGACAACAGATCCGGTGTCAGGCTCAAGTGCCTGATCATAACCTAACAATTTTCCTTCTTCTGCCTGAATTGTGCTTAAAGTAGCGTATATAGATGAAAGACCACAAATTTTTCTCCAGTCCTTTTCGTCTTCTACAGATCTGTAAAAACCCTCTGCATCCAATTTTTCAGTGAATTCTAGGCTCTTTATATCTCTTTGCTTTATTCTGCCCAGCGTAAGATCATTTACTTTATCCTTGTCGCCGAATTTAGGCCCAACATGTGCCATATCTACCCCGGCAATGATAAATACACTGTTACCTAAACTTTTTACTATATTGGCAAAGGTCTTTAGAAACTGAGAAACCCTTTCATCTTCGGTAGGAGATTTGCCTTGCTGTACCAGACTAAAAAATGAATTGCATAATATCGGTACAATTTTGTAATCCTTCTTCTTTCTGAGAACATACTGCAAGAATGCAACCTGAAATTCAATTGAGTGTTCAGTTCTGTGAGCTATTTCACCTTCAAATAGATCCCAATTGCATTCACCGTCAATTCTATCTATAAAGTCGCTATTGGTCTGAGATATGCCTAAAGGGGTTTCAAATCCTTTTCTAGTCAGGATAAACGGGTTATCAACTTGAGCGTAATGTGAGGTGCCAAAAATAATATAAGTGTCAGCTTCACAGCTGTAATCGAGTTCTCTGTAGGCCTTTGCATAAAGATGACCACCTCTTGTAAAATCAATGTGCGGCGAGATTAACCCTTTAAGAGTACTTGTGGGTTTTGTGTATGGGTCCGTATCGTGAGCTTCATTGAAGAATCTCTCAAACCAACTATTTAATTCATCAATATCTTCTGGATATGAAAGCCCTGCTTGGCTTGATGGTCTTATGCCAGAAGAATGGAAATCTTCTATTATTTTCTTGTTATGTTCTCTGAATTTTGCACTATCTAAAAAAAGTGCATCATCTAACTGTTTAATTAACTGCTCCATTTCCTCAGATGGAACTCTTTCGCCAAACTTCACTTCACATTTAGCCTGTATGTCCTCTATTGAGTTGACGCCGTCAAATAAGCTTATGATAAAAACAGTTTCAGGTGGTATTAACATTACTTTATCACTTACATGATTAGGATCTCTTAAGCAGATAACCCTCTGTCCTTCGTGCTCAACTGGAAATGCTTCTATTGGGTTTAGTTTTGGATATTCCATAGTCTCTAAATTATTAGGCTTTACCCCATCCGCCTCCTGCGGGGGTTTCAATCCTTATGCTCTCTCCTTTTTTAACTTTAAAACTTGCTTTGGGACCAATAGTTGTAGTTTTGCTTTTTCTTATCAGAGTATTTTTTCCTTTTCTTCCTGGTTTTCCATCTTTAATCCCATATGGAGAGAACTTTCTTCTCTCGGTAATCATGGAAACTGTGGCATCTGAGAGAAACTTATACTCCCTGATGATTGAATCTCCACCCTTATACTTACCTCTTCCTCCGCTGTTTTTTCTGATTGAGTAAGAATTTAACATAACCGGAAGTTCCCGTTCAAGCGATTCTATTGGGGTGTTCAGAGTATTGGTCATATGAGTCTGCACAGCGCTGACTCCATCCAATCCGGATCTACCTCCCATTCCGCCGGCAATTGTTTCATAATAAGCATAGTTTCTCCCGGTTTTAGGATTAATGCCACCGAATGTGAAATTGCTCATAGAGCCTGCGCTGGCAGCGGGTACTTTTTCCGGCACTGCTTTAGATAAGGCGCCGAATACAACATCTACCACACGCTGTGAGGTTTCAACATTACCTCCTACAACAGCAGCTGGATATTTCGCGTTAAGTATAGAGTCATCATCTACAATTATTTCTACTACCCTAAGAGGGCCGGAGTTAAGGGGCATGGATGAGGGGGCCAGGCACTGAAACACATAAATAACTGCGGCTGTGGTGACGCTATACGGGGCATTTAGATTGCCTCGTACCTGATTTGAACTTCCTCTTAGATCAACTTTTGCCCTTTGTCCCTTGATCGTGACTTTAGCTTTTATTGGAATCTTTATGGTGCCTACTCCATCGTCGTCCATATAATCCTCAAACTCATAAACTCCGTTGGGTATCTCTCTAACGGCTTCTTTCATTATTTTTTCGCTATAATCCAGAAGTTCATTACCCGCTTGCTTAACTTTTTTAAGCGCATATTTTTTTATGGTCTCTTTTAGCCTTTTTTCTCCTAATTCAAGCGCACCGATTTGAGCATTGAAATCCCCCTCACGCTCTTCGGGGTCTCTGGTGGAGGCCATGATTTCGTTAAAGAGTTTCTTGTTAAGTCTTTTCTTCTTATAGAGTTTGGAGGGGGGAATAAGTATTCCCTCTTGATCAATAGAAGTGGAAAGTGGCATAGAGCCAGGTGTAAGTCCGCCTATATCTGCATGATGTGCACGGGATGCGACAAAGAATTCCAGTTTGTTGTTGTCAAAAACCGGCATAATGCATGTAATGTCCGGTAGATGAGTTCCCCCTTGAAATGGGTCGTTTAAAATTAAAATATCCCCCTCATTTATATCGGGCATATCCAAAACAGCTCTGACCGCAAAGCTCATAGATGCTAGATGAATTGGGATATGGGCTGCCTGAGCAATCATATCTCCGTTTGATTGGAATATAGCGCAAGAAAGGTCTCTTCTCTCTTTAATATTAGGAGAAAACCCTGCTCTAATTAACACAACGCCCATTTCTTCGGCGATTGAGCTTAGAATATTCTGATAAATTTCGAGTTCAAATGGGCTGAGTGGCATATCAATAATATAAATGACTTTGTTATTGTTATAGTCTGAGTCTTCTCTCTGGGGTCAGTTATTTGAAGGTGGAACCGAAATTTGCAAATAGTTCCAGTACTTACATTGCTCAGAGTTATAATATTTTATCACTGAGTTAGGAACAAAAACCTTTACAGGGCTTCCTGGAATTATGTGTGTTCCATTTTCACATTGTTGAACAAGTTGTAAATATGGAATCACAGCCTCATCCCCTTTATTGTATTTACCTTTTATGTTCTCTTTAACTTTCACAGTAGCGTTGCATTTAGCCACGAGTTCAGGAACGAACCCTTCAATTCCGTCTTTAGCGCTACATTGCTTTGACTCGTAAGGCTCCCCGCATTCAACTTTTGTTACAGTTCCTTCAATTGCGAAGTCTGAGCTTTCCAAAAGTTGTTCCTGAGTACAAGGCGCGGGAAGAGCATGGCATAAATTAGGTATTATAAATGCAACAGCCAAAAATAGTGATATTATTAGTGTGTTGTTCATATTTTCATACTAATGTTATTTTGATCATTGTCAAATTCAAATTAAGATTGAGTATATTGATAGCCGAACTGGAGAAAAAAGTCATATGAAAGTATTGGTTACAGGCGTTTCAGGGTTTATAGGTTCAAGTCTTTCCGAGAAGCTTTTAGATGAAGGCTTTCAAGTAATAGGTGTGGACTCTTTTTTTAATTATTACCCCAGAGAGATAAAAGAAAAGAACCTCGAGTATTTACTGAGTCAGAGAGACTTTGAGTTCATTGAGGATGACATCTTGGAAGTTGATTGGGAAAATATCCTTAGTGAAGTGGAGGGAGTTTTTCATCAAGCCGCAATTGCTGGAGTAAGAGCAAGCTGGGGTCAGATGTTTGATCAATATGTTCAAAATAACATTTTAGGAACCCAAAGACTCTTAGAAACATGTAAGGAAAAGAGTCTCAAAAAAATAGTTTATGCCTCTTCTTCTTCGGTATACGGAGATACTAATGAGCTGCCTATTGTAGAGACATCCCCAACCAATCCTGTTTCTCCATATGGAGTTACAAAACTTTCAGCAGAGCATTTAGCATCACTTTATTTTAAAGGTTACGGAGTTCCAACTGTTTCTCTTCGGTACTTTACTGTATACGGTCCTAGGCAGCGTCCTGATATGGCATTCCATAAATTTATTTCAGCCGTTATGAAAGGCGAGAAAATAGAAATTTACGGCAATGGTGAGCAGACCAGGGATTTTACCTATATAGATGACGTAGTACTTGCTAATATTCAGGCATTTAAAAATGGGATACCTGGTGAAGTATATAACATTGGCGGAGGAAGTAGAATAAAACTTATAGATACCATCAGGATTATAGAAGAAATCGTGGGAAAAGAAGCAAACTTAGTTTTTACCTCTCCTCAAAGAGGGGATGCCCGCCACACTTTTTCAGATGTGTCAAAAGCACAGACGGACTTTGGATACTCACCTAAGACTGATGTTAAATCCGGACTCAAAAAACACTACGAGTGGTTAAAAAAGAATATTCAGATTTATGACTAGTTTATGAGATAGCTTCTTTAAGTGTCTCACCCATCTCAGCCGGGCTTGGGCAAACTTTAACCCCAGCGTTTTCAAGTGCTGCAACTTTATCTGCTGCGCTACCTGAGCTCCCGGATATAATAGCTCCTGCATGACCCATTCTTTTCCCTTTTGGAGCAGTTGATCCTGCGATGAATGCAACAACAGGTTTATCTATATTTTGTTTGATATATTCAGCAGCTTCTTCCTCAGCGCTTCCGCCAATCTCGCCAATCAAGATTATAGCGTCAGTATCATCATCCTGGTTAAAAAGCTCTAGAATGTCTATGAAGGTAGATCCGATAATAGGGTCTCCGCCGATACCAACAGAAGTTGATTGTCCAATACCGAGCTCAGATAACTGCCACACAGCTTCATATGTTAGTGTCCCACTTCTTGAAATGATTCCAACTCTTCCCGGCGTATGGATATATCCCGGCATAATACCTACCTTAGCTTCACCCGGTGTCATTACACCTGGGCAGTTAGGTCCTATGAGCCTGACGTTCTTTCCTTCCATAAATTTCTTAACTTTAATCATGTCCTGAGTTGGAACACCTTCAGTAACACAGATTACAAGCTCTATGCCAGCGTCTATGGCTTCTATCATAGAGTCCATTGCGAATGCGGCCGGTACGAATATTAGAGATGTATTTGCCTCCGTGATTCTACGAGCGTCTTCTACAGTATCAAAAACAGGAAACCCATCTACATCAGTGCCGCCCTTTCCAGGTGTTACGCCGCCTACTACATTAGTGCCATACTCACGGCATTGGGTTGCATGAAACAACCCCGCGCTTCCGGTTATTCCTTGAACGATGACTTTACTATCTTTGTTAACTAAGATGCTCATTGTAGAAACTCCTTTCAGTAATCTGTATGTTTAATGGTTTAAAAAAGCTGTGGAATCATAACACAGCGTTTTACTGGTTTCAACATATCGTACTTACTCGATATTCTGTACCTGCTCTCTGATCTTCTCCATCTCAGATCTTAAGTCTATTATGCAATGTGATATTTCGGCATCTTTAGACTTTGCAGAGATGGTTCCTGCTTCCCTATTCATTTCCTGCAGCAAAAAATCAAGCTCTTTACCTATTGATCCTTTTTTATTGCTAGTTTCTCTAAATTTGCTTATATGTGCTTTAAGTCTTACAAGCTCTTCTGTAATATCACTTCGTTCAGCCAAATAAGCTGTTTCCTGATAAAGCCTCTCTTCATCAATTTTTGTATCTTCAAGCAATTTTTCTATTCTTTCCTTGAGTTTTATAGAAGTGTTTTTTATAAAATCTTTTCTCTTGGATTTAATCATCAGAGTCAGTTTATCAATTATTTTTAGTCTTTGCTTGATATCTTTTTCGAGTTTCTTGCCTTCAGATGCTCTTGACTGATCCAACTTCTTAATAGCTTCAAGGACAGTTTTAATAATTACTGTCGTTTCATTTTTGCTTAGGGTTTGTTTTGTATCTGCGGCAAAGATTTCTCTAATCATGAGGAAATGCTCAAGTCGGGTTTCTTCTTTAATTCCCAGTTCCTTCTTTAATTTATCTATATTCGTTTTTGTTTTCTTGGCAAGATCCAGGTTGATTGAAGAGGAATTG